>Ga0307929_1001286_pt1 | contig 19791 bp, 22 predicted proteins | sample AceLakmetage1330_FD_203160 | JGI IMG/M metagenome (GOLD analysis project Ga0307929, IMG submission 203160) | Saline water microbial communities from Ace Lake, Antarctica - #1330 | ecosystem: Environmental > Aquatic > Non-marine Saline and Alkaline > Saline | place: Antarctica: Ace Lake...
GTCGTGCAAATTTACGGGGCTTGATCACAAACTCGACCCCATTGGCCCCCCAATTGTGATGGGTGGTCAAACTTATAATCAAGCCCGATTCATAGAATTTATGGCAAAAAAACCCCTGAGCTAAAGACTCAGGGGTTTTTTTGCCTGTTTTTTATAATCTCGGCCGTAAAATCAATACCTTATGTTGTGGTTTCTGCAGGTCCTTGTGCCAGAGAGACGCTGTCTTGGGAGGGCGTTTTTTCTACTACATGTGCCATTGCAAGCCATATCACTTAATGCTATAATAGGTTTATATGAAACACTTAATGACAAAGCATTTTTTAAAATGGGTATCAAAGCAAAAAATATCTGATGAAGAACTTGAGACTGCCCTTTTAGAATTGCAAGAAGGACATTTCGATGCAAGCCTTGGTGGATATTTTATCGAGGTGAAGTCATGAGAAAATCTATTATAGAATCAATTACAAGCACAGTTAAAGATTTAAACAAAAGCGGATTGGTAGATGACATAACCATGAAGAATATTGAAAAACTTTGCCTACCGAAAATAAAAGATTACAGTCCTGCAAAAATAATATCTATCAGAAAGCAATTCAAGTTGAGTCAAGCTGCTCTTGCCAGCATTTTTAATATCAGTCCATCAACAGTTCAAAAATGGGAACAAGGCAATAAGAAACCTGCTGGAGCATCAAGGAAGTTATTGGATATCATGGAACGAAAAGGCTTGGATGCTCTTATTTGAAAACGGATAAGTCTACAAGTGTTGGCCTACGTTAACACGCTAAAATAATTTGATATTTCAGTCATTATTCACAACTTTCATTTTCAAAAAAATAACATGGGTACTGAAAGCCATCCCCATTTTTCAAGGCATTTGCTATTTTGAGGGTGCAGAATCCATGCTCATTTTATTATCAGTTTCGTCCGTAAGTCTTTGAATATTATGCTAAATATCCAGGTAAACACTTGTAGACTTATCCGCTCGACTCAACTTAGAGCCATCAGTATTGGACAAATCAAGGCTTTGTGCAACATCATGTTCAATATGTTCAATACGTTCAACTCTTTCAAGCACAGGTTTCATCATGGTAGGTCTATCCCAAGCTATATAGCCGAACAGGGCCACAATCAATGTAATAATGGATCCAAAAAAAACAAGCATGGTATTGTTTGAATCATCAAGCCTTTTACTTAAATCCTCAAATCTTTTACTCAGTGCCTCCTGACCGGATTTTATCTCTGAACGTAGGGATTCCTGACCAGATTTCATCTCTGAACGTAGGTCTGAAATTCTATGATTAAGAGATTGTTGACCAGCTTCCAGCTTGGCAAGCTTTTCTACAACCTCACGAATGCTGAAAAAATATATGTATGGGTACTTTTATAAGAAAGTCTCACCAACACGCTGGAATTAAAAGACTTTCATTTTTCGTTGTGGCTGGTGGTGACTGCCATGTATGTTTTATATGAAAGAGTAGACGCGCCTAACATTCTTTCATGCTTCGTTGTGGGTAGGCCGAAGCCAGAATACGGTCTGCCCATGGCAGTTATATGAAAAAGTAGGCGAGCCTAACATTCTTTCATAGTTCGTTGTGGGTAGGCCGAGGCCAGAATACGGTCTGCCCATGGCAGTTATATAAATGGGATTTGTCAAAATAATGACGGTGAATTAAGTTGTGCTGAATAGAGGAGTCTGTGAATTTATGCTTTTCTCAGGTCTTGAGAATTCATGTGAGTCCCAGTAAAATCGGCCATAACGAAAGCCTGCCCCCTTCTGATATGTGTCAAAATAAAAAGGATTGATCATCGAATAAGATAAAATGATTGTGCTGATCGCCCTGGCATTTTTCTTGCTTTATTATATCTTGGAACTATTGAAACCGTTAAGGACTCTGGAATAAACTGTGTGTTTTATCCTTTGTTCCGGCAGGCTGTTTGGCTATGACGATTTTTTATAAAAACGAACGATGAAAAAAATTCTAACAGTGTTCTGCCCTGATATTTGAGTAGGTGCTGTTTCAAGGATGGGCATATGCAGGTAAATAACACCACTAATAATGTCCTTACTGGACCGGATATTCTTCGGCAAAGCGGTACTGAGAAATCCTCTCAATTTCAAAAACTTCTTCAAAAAAACATTACCCCAACGGGAAACAATATCCCAGGAATGAATTCCCCGGATGACAACCTCACACAGCAGCGGGTATGCCTGGGAACCATTGATGCGGAATTACCCACCGTTTCCCATTTGTTGTATGCGTCTTCCCATAAAAATGAATGCTGGACGATTCTTGACAGAGAGGTGAATGCGGATAAACCCTTTACCCGCATTCCTTCGGGTACACCTATATATATGGATACCCGTACCTCTGAGATCATTTGGGAATCCTCATCACCTGAATCCATGGGTACCCCCCCTAAAAAAAATGTTGCCCAGGAAGTAAAATTACAACCTGATCCCAGCGTCTCTGGAGTGTCCATAGAACCGGAAAGACAATCAAACCCTGCCCATCCCTTTTCGAAAAAAATTTCTGATGGGACGGAACGTTTCCCTTCTCCCCTGCCCGGGCCTGTGGTAAACGCTTCCAATGGTCTGGATCAGGCAGTGGGGGCTTTCATAGGTACGCCTTACTCCCGGATGAATTGTTATGAATTGTTAGTGGAAGGACTGGAGAGTATGGGGGTTCAGTATGGAGGGAAAGATGGCCTGTCCCGACATCTCATGGATCAGGCTTCCCGGGAGGGGCGTTCGTCTTACAGCCTGCATTCCGGTGAGGGACTTTCCCAGGCCATTGGTTCTGATGTGTTCATGGAATCCATTCCCCAGGTAAAAAGCGTTAATTCCCAGACCCGCGAGGTTATGAGCAAAATGACCGACGTTCTTAAGGAGGGTCAAATTCTCTCTTTTTCCACCCCCACAAGAGGGCACACCGGTGTAATCTCCAAAAAGGCCGGGGAATGGACCTTTATTAATTCGGGTGTCATGGATCATAATCTGGCTGGCAAAAACGGGGGCAGGGCAGTGGGGGAAGAAGGCCTTGATGAAGAGATAAAAAATTGGTTCCAACGTGCACAAAAAGAGGGAAGTGGCTTAACCATAACACTTGGGGCTGTGGATACCGCCAAGCTTGCCCAGTTTCAACAACCAACCTTGGTTAGTCTTTCCCAGCGGGTGTAATTCTTTTCATGAAAAAATTTAAGTTTTTTTCCCTTTTGTCCGATGAAATAAACAAGTAAGGAAAAAATATTGTTTTAATTTTTAATTTTTAATGTTTGCCGACAAAAAAAGTCAATCCGTTTTGGGATGCTTATGAAGTAAATTATTAGCTCAACTTAAATACAATCGTCATTCATGCCCAAAGTTGAGTGATTAATGTGATAGAAAGGAATCTATTTATGATACGATCAGGATACGCCAATTACACCAGAACTGTCGCCGTCACAGTCGAAAATAAAGAAGATATCCTTGTGATTCTCTATGAAAACCTTGTGACCGAAATGAAAAAAGCCCGCATGGGTATTGAAGATAAAAACCCCAAACTGAAAGGGGAAAGCATTTCAAAGGTACTTTCCATTATAACAGAACTTGACTGTGCCCTGGATCTTGAGGCCGGGGGAGATATGGCTGAGAATTTATCCATGCTATACCACTATGTGATGGATCGTCTGACCGTTGCCAATGTCAAATATGACCTGGCAGCCCTTAACGAGGCTGATATTGTGTTGAATCAACTCAATGATGGATTTAAGGATGCCGTGCAACAACATAAGGCTTCTGGAGCCATGGCATCGGTTTCCCAGGAAGGGATCAGTACCTCCGGGAGGTTATCCATTGCCGTCTGACGCCAATGCAGCGTTGTATAAACGGTTAATGGAAACAGGAAACCAGGTACAGGTTGCACTTGATGAAAATGCTGATGCCCAGGTTTTTCTGGCCTTGCTGGAACAACATCAGGGGGTTATGGCTGAATTAAAGCAGGTGAAAATAGAAAATGATCCGGAAATGCTGGTCCTGATCCAAAGGGCAACACAAGAGGTTGGTGAGGTGATGGAACAGATCCGGATACAGCGGGATGGACTGGCAGGGAAGATCATGCAGTCTAAAAGCAAAAAGAGAGCATTTGACATTTATCACAAAATTTAGTAGAAAAGACAGCCAATATTGGTTTTTATCATAAAAATAAAAAAGGTGCATCATGATGATTGAATCCGTAAGTACATCGGGAAAAATCCCGCCGATTTCCAATCCAATAGCTCGGCAACCCTCGTCCCAGGAGGTGATGCCCGGACAGACCACAAAAAATGCTGACAGCTCCAGCAAAGCTGAGCCAGTTACCACGAAAGCCCCTGATCCTGAGAAGGACGTGGAGCGTGTCTCTGAAGTCGTGGATGCAGTCCAGGAGTCCATGGACATGATCAAAGAAACAAATAACCACCTGCTGTTTTCTGTCGATGAACAGACAGAGGAGGTGATGGTCAAGGTTACAAATAAAGATTCAGGTGAAGTCATCCGGGAAATTCCTTCACAGGAATTTTTGGACCTTGCTGCTAACTTTGAACAAATGGTCGGGTTGATGTTCGACATTAAGATATAAGAGACTTCGCAGTTTTTGATCTACCATTTAACGTCTGAAATTTTCAAAAATATGGGTACCTGGGGTTAAAATGGTAAACAAATAAGGGAGTCAGATCTTATTGATTTACCGTTTATAAAACTCAGACAACCATATTATTGTTATTTTGCCTTGGTTAAACGGGAAATTTAAAATGCCTGGCTCCCTATAAGATCTGACTTTCTGACGGTTCATGGATCAACGGCTCTGCTTCATAAGATAGAGTTTCATATCTGCCTGGTGGATCAAATCCTGTTCATTCTCAAAGCCGACTTGATCGGTGGATTTTTTATCCGTTGTTTTTCCTGTCGTCGAAATCCCATAACTGATGCCCACAGCTATTTTTTGAGATTTCCATTCAAATGAGTGCCTGGAGACGCTTTCCTGGATACGTTTTGTCATGATTTCTGCCATTTCCAAGTCTGTTTCCGGCAGCAGGATGGCAAACTCGTCCCCTCCATACCGGGCCACGACATCCGTGGTGCGCACGGATTGTTTCAAACAGCCCGCCAGCTCCTGCAACACCATATCCCCTGCCAGATGTCCATAAGTATCGTTCACATCTTTGAATTTGTCTCCGTCAATCATAACCACTGAAAGGGGTTTGTCATAACGACGACTCCGGTTAAATTCATTTTTTAAAACTTCCTTGAATCGTTTGTGATTGTACAGTCCGGTCAACCCGTCCATGTCAGAGCGTTCTTTTAGACGGTTGAACTTCTGAGCATTGTTCAATGACATGGCAAGGATGTTGGACAATGTGGACATCAATTCGGTGTTAATATCATGGGAGGGCGTTTCTGTCCGGGGGGTGAGACACACCATTCCCAGCAATTTGCCTCCGGTATGAAGAGGCAGAACATGGGCAGGGGGAAACAATATTTTTTCAAGATTGCTGGCATTATCCATTTTTTGGGGAAACGGTATGCAGTGGATGGTTTCTGGAGAGATGGTTTTGCCGGATAGTGTCAAAAAAATGGCAGACATCTCTTGGGTGATGTCTGTAAGTGCATGGGGGCTTACATCTCGGTCCGGTGTATGAAGCGTGAGATACCAGCTATCGCCAATGCGGTAAAGCAAAGAAAATAGTTGCAGATCCACAACCTCCAGAAGTCCGGCATCCAGAACACGGGACATGATTTCATCCCAGTGGAGGTCGTAGGCGATTTTGCTGCTGAGCCGGTTGATGAAATTTAACTCCAGGTTTTTTCGTTTGAGTGCCTGTTTTTCAATTTCCAACCGTTCATTGACATCCTGTAAGTCATTCATCATGTTAAGAATACGGATAAAGGCCTTTCTGTTTTCCAACCCCCCCAGCAGTGCATCAAATATACGCTCTGGAATTAACGTCTTCTCAATGAATGCATATACCCCTTTTTGCAGTATTTTTGAGATGTTATCTGAGTCAGGCTGGTTGCCGTAAAGAATAATGCACGCTTTGGAACCCTGGGCCTGGAGTTGGGTTAAACAGGCATCGATTTTTTTTTGGCCCAGGCTGTAATCAATGATGATGGCGGAATACCGCTCCTGGCACATGGCCTCTTCAGCAGTCTGGTTGAGTCTGTTGGTTTGGATGGTATAGCCCTTTGGCTCAAGAAGCGTATTAAAGAGTCGCCAGTCTGCTTCGGTGTCACTTATAATAAGGGTGTTGTTATTTATGTCCATTTCAGTCTCTGTTCCAAATATTGTCGATTAGATTTTATGGGCCAGGATCTAACTTATCAAGTTAAAGCATCTGTTTCTGGTGGTGGTATGCTTTAGGGTTGAAATTATGCAGGAAATATGCCATTACTTTTAAAAAAATAGGGAGTTGTTCTAATCATGATCCCCCTGAAAATTTTGTTCCGGTAACACGGGGCTTGTGATATAGGTACTTAATTGGCCTAATGCCAGAATGATTTGGCATTAAAACAACAAATGGAGAGGAAAATTATGACGAACCCAGTGACTCAGATGGATCAGGCAATGAAATCCATGACAATGAAAACCGGTAAATATTTGACGTTTACCCTGGAAGATGAAACTTATGGTATCGGTATCCTTAAGGTAAAAGAAATTATTGGCATGATGCCCATTACATCGGTTCCACAAACGCCGGAATTTGTTAAAGGGGTCATTAATTTGCGGGGAAAGGTGATTCCCATACTTGATCTCCGATTAAAGTTTTCCATGGAACCGGTTCCCTATTCCGAGAGAACCTGTATTATTGTGGTGGAGATTGAGTCCGATGAAAGCACTGTCCTGATTGGGGTGGTGGTGGATGCGGTTTCCGAAGTGCTCAATATCCGGGAGGAGGAAATTGAACCAACGCCAAAGTTCGGAACCCGACTGAACACCGAGCATATCCTTGGCATGGCTAAAATGGAAGGGGGGGTGAAAATTCTTCTCAATATTGATCAGGTCTTATCCGCCGATGAGATCTCATCACTTGGAAAGGTCTCATAAATTAGAATTTGCCTCGTGAATCGGGCGAATAGCCTAATTTCGGACTACCCACTTAAGGCTGGATATTTCAAGACTATGCGGACAATTAGCTTTTAACTCCTAAAATTCAGGCTGTTAAGACGCTTGATTTTAAAAGCTATCCCGCCTAAGTGGGTAGCCTAATTTCGGCTTTCCTCGTAAGGGTACCAGTCTGAGTCCCTCAATGCAGACGTTTTAAGAATAGCCACCTCGTTGGTTAATGTGTTGAAAACAATTTTTCTGCCCAGCGATCCCCCAACATCTTCAGAGACAATGTGGATGTGCATGCGATTTAATATTTGCCTTGCCATGGTAATGTTATCCCTGCCGATGTCTTGGGGGGAGACCTCCCCATTAAATGCGCCTCCAAAAATTTGGGATTGAATGTGTTTTGCCTTTGATCCTTGGTGGATCATCATGGTGACCAGAGCCCGGGTGGCCACGTTCCCATATATGGGAAAGGCTTTTTCTTTTTTTCCCTTTGCCGGGAGTTTGTAAAGATTCATTCCTCCGGTTTTTTTCTTTTTGTCAAAAAGGCACACCGCAACACTGGAACCCACAACAGCTGAGATGGCAGTGGGCTCTTCGGGTAAATAAATGAACCCGGGTTTCAGGAAATAATTAACAACGACAAGCTCTTTTGTATTAGTTTTCATGGATAATATTTGTATTTATATTTATATTTGTATTTATGTTTATGTTTACAACACCTTCGCCAAATCCAAAAAGATTTGAAATCTAACAGCCAAAACACTATATATTGTGCCAATACTGGCAATAAAATCACAATATACAGACTAAAATTTAAGCAAAAGAAAATTGGCGAAGGTATTAGTTTATGTTTATTATATTTTATATCAAATTCCGTATAGAGTCTGTAATAATTTGGAGTTTTAATTTTTATTGTAGCAGAGGTTTACTGCCATGTATGTTTATAATATTTTTAAATTTTTCCAATCATATTCAAAGCTGCCTGGGCAATTTGATCCAAGGGAAGTATTTTATCCACCGCATTGAGCTTTACAGCCTCTTTGGGCATTCCATAAACCACACAGCTTTTTTCATCCTGGGCAATGGTGGGTGAGCCAACCTGCTTCATTGCCAGCATGCCCTTGGCGCCATCTGATCCCATGCCTGTTAAAATGATCCCCACGGCATTGGCACCGGCATTCATGGCAACGGTTTTAAAAAGTACATCCACTGCCGGTCTCTGATGATGCACCCGGGGGCCGGATTTCACTTGAACATAATATCGGGCACCACTTCTCTTGAGCAGCATATGAAAGTTACCAGGAGCGATGAGGGCTTTACCATTGGTAATGGTCTCACCGTCAACGGCTTCAGACACTTCGATTTCACACTCTTTGTTTAATCGTTCGGCAAATGCCGCTGTAAAATTGGGTGGCATGTGTTGTACCACCAGAATTCCGGGAGCTGTACGGGGCATCTGGATCAGTACCCTTTTTAATGCCTCTGTGCCACCAGTGGAGGCACCAATGGCAATGAGCTTGTTGGTGGTTTCAGACAGAGCCCGGGGGGCAAAGGTGGCTTTGGGGGCAGATGGTTTTGTTTTTTTCTTGAGTCTGGACGCCACATCAATGAATGCAACTGCCTTTATTTTTTCAATGAGCTGTACTCCCATATCCCCCACAGAGTAGGCCACAGATGGTTTTGAGAGAACTTCCAAAGCACCCAGAGACAATGCTTCCAGGGCCAGTTTGCTGCTCTTCAGGGTCAGGGAACTGACGATGATCACCGGGATTGGGTAATGGGCCATGAGGTGTCTTAAAAAGGTGATGCCGTCCATGCGGGGCATCTCAATGTCCAATGTGATCACATCCGGTTTCAATTTGACAATTTTATCTCTGGCAACATAGGGATCCGGGGCCGTGCCCACCACTTGTATTTCATGATCCTTTGCCAATTGCTGTGAGAAAATTTTACGAACCACAGCAGAGTCATCCACGATTAAAACTTTGATTTTATGACCCATTTGAATTAAATTCTCCTTGGGTTATTTCTTTTGATATGCGCTTGGGATTACATGGGACATGGGGTGGTTGATGCCATTAAGGCTTTCCGACATGCCCACAAAAAAATAGCCACCGGGTTTCAGGGCGGTGAGTAGATTATCCACCACCTGTTGCCTTGTGGCATTGTCAAAGTAGATCATGACGTTTCTACAGAAAATAATATCAAACTGATCCGAAGGGTGATCTGAAATCAGGTTGAACTTGGTAAACGAGACATGGCGTTGCACTTCGGGTTTTACGCGAATACTGTTTTCCCATTTTCCCTTCCCTTTTTGAAAGTATTTGGAAAGGGCGGGTTGGGGAAATTTTTTTAATCTTTCCCGGGGATAAATTCCCTGTCGGGCAGTCTTGATCACGCTCTCTGAGATATCAGATGCAAAAATGGAGAATTTAAAATTCGCTTCCAGTAACTGCGCTGCGATGGAATAAGCCTCTTCCCCGCTTGATGATGCGGCACTCCATATTTTTAAAGATACTGATGAATTCAGATGCTTTATAATGAATTCACAATGTTTATTTTCCCTGAAAAAATAGGTGTGGTTGGTGGTAATGGCATCAATGAAACTTAAAAATTCTTGCTGACTTTGGGCCAGTAGTTTGAGATACTCAGAGATATTTATTGATTTTGTGATTCGGATACGTTTTGCAATTCTTGCCCTTAAAAGGGCCAGTTTCTTTTCCCCGATAACTATGCCAGATTCCCTGTAGATAAGGGTGGAGAGATTTTTAAGCTGTGAAGGGGTGATTTCTGTGGTATATGTCATTCATCTCTCTTGTCTGTTGGATATGTTGCGTAAAACCGGGTTTGATGACCAAATTTTTTTATTTAATATAAAGAAAATTATGGAAGATGTCAAAGCTTTACAATTTGATATTTCCCATAAGCCATTTATTGCATTTTAATTATGGCATATGCCATGCAGCCATTTGCCATCACAATATGCGGTATGTTCAACCATGATAACAAGATTTAAGCTACATCTGAAACGGGAAAAAACCTTTGCATGCCAATTTTGAACGCTGGAATAGCAATATTATCTTGACACCGAATGAACACGGCTGATAATTGAATGCTCGATGATCCATCATTTTTAACCCACCTGTTTGGGTAAAAAAACGGGTTCATCGAAATGAATTGGGAAATATTCTACAGGGGAAATCAATAATAATGCTTCATATACATGGACTGGGGTATATATATGACGATTAAAGAGCTTAAAAACCAAATAGAAGATCTGGCAGGTCAGGTGACCATTATCAATTCAGATGATATCAATGGTATGGGGCACATGTTGAATCTTCTGGATGATATGAATACTTTGGCCTCTTCGCTTGGGGCAACGCAGCTTTGTGAGATCATTGAAGCCTACAAAGCGTATGTGGGACAACTGGTTCTTGGCGAGTGTCAGGATCTGCACCCCCTGGAGGAGGGATTGCGCTTTATCCGGGATGAACAGAATCATTTTGAGAACAATGAGTCACCGGGATTTGAAATGTCTGCGGTGCATCAGTTGTTTGCTAATGCTGCTGACACAAAAGAGGGTGATTCTTCCCAGGAAAATGAAGGGGAGAATTCTGGTAAAATATCAGCTGAATCTATTGTAGATGAGCCGAAAATATCCGAAGATGATCTGGAAATTTTAACTGATTTTGTCTCTGAATCCACTGAGAATATTGAGAGCATAGAAGTTCATTTGGTGGAACTTGAATCCGATCCCACCAACAAGGAGGCTATTAATGATATTTTTCGCCCCTTTCACACCATCAAGGGCGTATCTGCCTTTCTTGATTTAAAAAAAATGAACAAGCTGGCACATGTCACAGAAACATTTCTTGACAGGGCCAGGAATGCTGAATATTTAATCAATGATGTTGCCACAGATGCCATTCTCACATCGGTGGATATCATGAAATTATTATTACAACGGACCAGTGAAGGGGTTTATGAAAAAAGAATGCCCCATGATGATGACATTGATATTGATACCATTATTTTTCAGCTCACGGAACTACCGGAGCAAATAATAAAGGGTGAATCAGACAAAGTGGGCGGGATTTTGATCCGTAAGAACAAGGTGGACCGAAATATTGTGGAGACAGCCCTGGCGAAACAGAAAATATCCCCGGAAAGGCAGCTTGGCAAGATTCTGATCGACGATGAAAAAGTGGATGAAGCAGATGTTGATTCGGCTCTGATGTCCCAGAAAGCACTCCGAAAAAATGTGGTAACCCAGGTAAAAGTCAGCACTGATAAGCTGGATGACCTGGTGGATCTTGCCGGTGAACTGGTCATTGCCCAGTCCATGCTCAGACAAAAGGCCTCGGCAGATCCTGCCTTGCATAACAGTCTTTCTCAATTGGGCCAGATTGTTACCAGCATGCAAACGGTGGCCATGTCCATGAGAATGGTGCAGATTAAATCCACATTTATGAAAATGATTCGCCTGGTAAGGGATCTTTCCAGGAAATCGGACAAAAAAGTTAAGCTTGAAATGCTTGGTGAAGAGACGGAGATTGACCGAAATGTCGTCGAGGCATTATATGAACCCATGGTCCACATGATCAGAAATTCGGTGGATCATGCCATTGAATTAAGTGAGGATAGAGCACTTGCCGGCAAACCCCCCCATGGGAAAATTATGCTGCGGGCCTTTCACAAAGGCGGTAATATTGTCATAGAGATTGAGGATGATGGCAAGGGGCTGGATCGAAAGAAGATACTGGAAAAAGCGATATCTCTTGACCTGGTTAAGGCGGATGAGTCCCTTAGCGATCAGCAGGTTGACCAGCTGATCATGGCCGCCGGATTCTCAACTGCCACTAAAATTACGGATATCTCCGGCAGAGGCGTGGGGATGGATGTGGTAAAAAAGGCCATTGAGAAGCTCAGGGGGCAGTTGACCATTGTTTCCAGACCCGGCCAGGGGGCAAAATTTATCATTGCGCTTCCCTTGACACTTGCCATCATTGACGGCATGCTTGTCCGCATTGGCAAAGAAAAGTATATTCTCCCCACATTGGCCGTTCAACGTTCCTTTCGGCCAGAAAAAATCAATTGTAATACCGTGCAGGGAAGGGGTGAGTTTGTCAAAGATAAAAATTCCTTGATTCCATTGGTTCGGATGACACAATTTGCCAATATTGAAAACGATTTCACAAATCCCTGGGAAGGACTTGTGGTGGTTCTTGAATCCAGGGATGAAAAAAGGGGATTTCTTGTGGATGAGCTGTTGGGCAGGGATGAATATGTAATTAAAAATCTTGGATACAGCCTTGAACATGTCAAGGGGGTTTCTGGGGGGGCTATATTGGGAGATGGAACGGTGGGATTGATTCTGGATGTTCATGGTCTTTTTGCCCTTTCTGTTGCTTAAATCCTTGGGGTCAGGGTTGTTTTGATGGAATCATAGTTGCATGCCTTGAGTTAATTTCAACTATTATATTTTTCCACGAGAGGTGAGACGCATATGGGTGAAAAGTCAAAGGAAAGTCGTGAATTTGTAAGGGCCAGTTTAACCTTCGATGTTAAATTCAGGGTTGTTTCCAAGGAGGAGTATGCGTCTTCAAAGACAAAAATATTCCAGTTGGACTCCCCTGACAAAAAGAGTCAAATTGTTGACGGTTCAGATGTGCCAAGTTACCTGGAGAACGCAGGCATCCGTCGGGAACTTGTAGATTTTTTTATTAATATGGATGATAAGCTGGATCAGATACTGGCACTACTGAATCAGGACGAATCTGAAACCGTTCGCTTTAAACAGGGAACTGCAATGGATATCGGTGGGTCTGGTATGAAAATGGCCGTGGACACCCCAGTTGATGTTGGAGAATTGGTACACATACAACTCGTTTTATCAAGGGTGCCCATGATGCTGGTGGATGTCTATGGAGAAGTGGTTCGGGTGGATGCCCCTTCCGGGGGGGGCAGCGGTTTTTTCTATCTGGGTATAAAATTTTCGGATTTGGATATCAACACCAGAGAGAAGATTATTTCCAGTATTTTTAAACAGCAGCGACGACATATCAGAAGCAGAGACTATAACAACGATGACCTCCCAAAAGGAGAGGCTGAATGAATCTGATTGTGGGTGTCGGTGACATGAAGGTGAGCAATGAAGCCGGAAGTGTACTGGTGACATATTCTCTGGGATCATGTATTGGACTTGCCATATATGATCCGGTGGCAAAGGTGGCAGGCTTGCTTCACTATATGTTACCCGATTCCAGCATTGACAAGGAAAAAGCCCAGCGTAATCCTTATATGTTCGGAGATACTGGCATCCCCTCTCTTTTTAAAGCGGCATATCAGTATGGTGCTAAAAAAAATCGTATGCGTATCATTGTGGTGGGGGGCTCACAGATTCTGGATCAGACCGGCTTATTTAATATCGGCAAAAGAAACCATGCCCTTCTTCGAAAAATGTTCTGGAAGAATAATGTGATGACACATTTTGAGAATGTGGGGGGGGCGGTTAATCGAACCTTGAAGCTCGAGGTGGAAACAGGTCAGGCATGGTTGAAAGTGTCTGGCTCGGAGGTGATAAAAATATGAATACCATGGAAGAAATTATTTCAGGTATTGACAAATTAACACCGACTTCCTGCGTCAGTGATAAGTTGATGGCAGTTGTCTCCAACCCCCATAGTTCCAGTGCGGATCTGGTGGAGCTTGTCAAGTATGATCAAGGTTTGACGGTTAATTTGTTAAAATTATGTAACTCCGCTTATGTGGGAGCCGTGAGAAAAATCACCTCCATCAAGCAGTCCGTGGCATTGCTGGGGATGGATAAAGTCGTTTCTCTTATTATGCTGGCAAACAATGCAGAAAATTTTAGAAATGGACAGAAAGGATATGATCTTTCCCAGGGAGAGTTATGGAAATATTCGGTTTCCGCTGCTATTATTTCCCAGGAACTGGCCAAGGAAAAAGGAATTTTAAATATTTCCATGATCTTTACTGCTGCTTTGATCAAGGATATTGGTAAGGTGATCATGAGCACCTATATTGCAGAAAGCTTTGCAGCCATTCAGCATGGAGTTCAAACAAAGGGGCAGACATTTCTGGATGCGGAAAAAGAGGTGTTGGGCATTGATCATGCACAATTGGGGGCAATGGTGGCAACAAAATGGCATTTTGCCCCTGAAATGATTGAAATTATACAATTTCACCATGAGCCATTAAAGTCCAGACGGATGGATCAATCTCTTTGTGTGGTTTATGTGGCGGACTGTATCTGTATGATGATCGGTCAGGGGGTGGGGGCTGATGGATTGGCCTACAGATATTATCAGGAGGCGGTGGATAAACTGGAAGTGACCGCAGTGGATATCCAGAGGATTATCGTCAGGTTCCGAGAAAAATATGATGAAATTGATGCATTAATTAATATTTCAGGGGGTTAAGATTAAATGTCTTTTAATGTTTTGGTGGTGGACGATTCCTCTTCAATTCGGGCTATAGTAAAAAAAATAATCAGGGTGTCCGGTTTTGATGTTGGAGAATTATGGGATGCATCGGACGGTTTGGTGGCCCTGTCGGTGTTAGAAAAACAACAGGTGGATATTGTCTTAACAGATATCAATATGCCCAATATGGACGGAATGGAATTGATCACCCGGATGAATAAAGATGATCGGATGTCAACCATTCCAGTGGTGGTGGTTTCCACCGAGGGTAGCGATAAGAAAATGAATGAGGCCATGGCCATGGGGGCGGTGGGATATGTAAAAAAACCTTTTATGCCGAAAGACATTAAACGGACATTAAATGGTATCATGGGGGTGGCGGATGGTCAGGCAGGATTTGATGAAGATGATGACGCAATCGATTTCTAATGTGTTTGAAACCGCTTTTTTTCAATCTGTAGATATTCAGGCCTTAAAAAAATCCACGAAAATCGAATCCTTCTTATCCGGGAAATTAACAGGTGCGTGCCTGGCGTTTACGGGGAAGCTTGAAGGAGTGATTTACCTTGTGGCACCGAAAGCATGGGTAAAGGATCTTACAGCAGATTTTTTGGGTATTGATGCGCTGTCTGTCACCGATGCCCAGGAGCAGGATACCATCAAAGAAGCCGTCAATATGATTACCGGTCACATGTTTTCTTTTTTTGACAAAAATGGGGAAATTCACCTTGGAATTCCAAAGATGATCAGCAACGTGGCCCTGGGCCAAGAAGAGTTGTTGAAAATCAAAGGAGATGTTCTTCAGGTTATGACGGATAAGAACACTCTGGCAATGGTGACAGCCCTTGGGGCATGATGTTGAAACGCATCAGTAGGTTAATTTTATTTCATAATATGATAAGGGTAAATAATGGAGCCAAAGTTCGAAACGGAGATCAAGGGAATTGTATCGGGTAAATTGTCAGAAAATGAAATAGAACAACTGACGTTTTTTTTTAAGCAGGCAGTTTCCCATGCCTTGGATCAGGATGATGATGATTTCTATAAATCAATGACCTCGGAAATGACTGGCAATGTCAAAGACCTTGCCTTGGTATTGGTTGATTTTAGAAAGGATTTTAAGTTAAAAATTCGCCCACACATCGAAGATATTGCAATAAAATATATTCCCCAGACGGCGGATCAGCTGGAAGGAATCATCGAAACCACAGAGCAGGCAGCCAATACCATCATGGACAACCTGGACCGCATGGGCCTTTTATTAGGAGAGAATAAAAAATTTTATTCTGCCCTTAAAAAAGGAAATATCTATGTTCCAGATTCTTCTGGTGAAGAAAAAATGCATCTAAATGAAGATATTATGGCACAGCTCATGCCTGCTGTTGCGTCCATGGAATCCAATATTGAAGAGAATGTGGCATTAATTTCAGACACCTTTACCCAAATGAGTTTTCAGGATTTAACAGGACAGCGACTTCAGAAAATCATTACGCTTGTGAGTGAGATTGAAAAGAAAATAACTAATATGATGATCTCTTTTGGGCTTAAATTAAAGGTAAAGGAGGAAAATCCCACCATCTCTTCTGATGAATTACAAAAAATGGTGGATGAAAAAGCCCAGGCGCTTGCGGGTCCACAGAAACAAGGGGGCGGGCTGGATCAGTGCAACATTGATGATCTGCTGGACGATCTTTTTTAAAATATAATAACTACCTGGATAATAGCGAGAGTGTATGGCGACAAATGGACAATTAATCCCCGGTGAGCTGAATGGTTATCAGAAAGCAGCCATTCTTCTTTTGAGTGCAGGAGAAGGATTCTCCACCTATTTTTTTCAAAATCTGGACAAAGAAAGTATAAAAAAAATTGGACAATGTATGTCTGATATCTCTTATCTTTCCAGTGATGTGGTGGATGCTGTCGTAAATGAATTTTTGTCGTCTTTTGACAATAACCAGCATTTACTGGTTTCAGGAAAGGATTTTTTTACCAAAAGCGCAAAAGGGACATTGGGGGAAGAGGAACCGATGAAAGAAAAAACGGTTCCCTTTGAGATGCTGCTAAAACTGTCACCGGAGAATCTAAACGATGCCGTCAAGGGAGAACACCCCCAGACCATTGCTTTGATTTTATCCTATCTTCCGGAAAGTAATGCAGCAGATGTACTCAAATTGCTACCCGAAGATGTCAAGGTGGAAGTGGCATACCGTCTAACGGATCTTGGAGATGTGTCCACAGAGTTTATTGATGAGCTTGATCAGACCATGAAAAATAGCTTAGCTTCCACCGGAACCAGTTCCCGTCAATTTGATGGTATCGAGGCATTGGCATCAATTTTAAATCAGGTGGATGGAAAAACGGAAGAAAACATCATGTCTTTTCTGGAAAAACAGGATTCTGACCTGGCGCTGTCAATTAAACAAAAAATGTTTGTCTTTGAAGACTTTCTTGATTTTGATGATAAAAATTTCAGGGAAATATTGCAAAATGTGGACAGTCAACTTTTATTAAAAGGTCTTAAGGCGGCTTCCGATGAACTCAAGGAGAAGGTGTTCCAAAATTTATCCCAACGGGCAGCAGAAATGATGCGGGAAGATATGGAGGTCATGGGCCCGGTTCGTTTAAGTGAGGTGGAAGAAGCGCAACTGGAGGTACTTGCGGTCGCCAAACAAATGGAATCCGAAGGTCGACTCGTTTTCCCAGGAAAAGGTAAGGATGATGTCCTGGTCTGATCAACATTCAAAGATTGTTAAAAATGCCCATTTGCTTAAAAAATTTGAATTCAGTGTCTTTGACCCTGATGAGAAATTTGATGTCTCCGAAAAATCAGAAGGGCCGGAAGATGAGGAGCTCTTTGTGGAACTTGGCCCCTCTGGAGGGGATGTTGGAACATTTGTTCCCTTGGAAAACAAACCAGAAAGTATTGAGAAAATACCTGCTTTAGTATCTGACTCCCACCAGGATGAGTTGGAGAAAAACAAAGACAAGACAGAGCCTCTGACACCAGAAGCCATTGAGATTGTTCGTAAGGCCCGGGAAGATATGGCTCGCCTGAAAGAGGAATCGTGTAGCAACTGCACCCTTATGGAGAAAGAAGCCTGGGAAAAAGGGTTTAAAGAGGGTGACATTGCAGGGCAGGAGGCCGGAGAGAAAAAAATGCTTCCGCTATTGACACAGATGAATACACTGCTGGAAGAAGTTGCCGGTTTAAAAAGTTTGCTTTTGAATCAATATGAACGGGAGTTGCTGGATCTTATTTTTTCAGTGTCAAAAAAAATTATCCATTGCGAAATCTCCCTGGATCAGCGGGTAATTCAGGAGACGGTACTTCATACACTTCAACTGGCTTCGGAAAAAGAGCACTTGATTCTCCGCCTTAACCCAGAGGACGTTCATTTGATTGAAAAGCTGCAAACCTTATCGGTGGACCCATCCGGGAAATTAACGGCTGTTTCACTCCATTCAGACGTCTCGGTTTCCAGGGGAGGATGTCATCTGGAAACCCCCCATGGAGATATTGACGCCTCCATTGAAACCCGTCTTAAAAAAGTATATGAAAGTCTGGTCCGAGGATTTCAAGAAGATGGAAGCGATTAATATCTCATGGGATAAGTATCATCAGGCACTGAAGAATTGCCGTACGGTTCAGTTGACTGGATCCGTGCTTAAGGTGGCTGGAATGGTTGCAGAGGCAAATGGACCCCGCCTGAGTGTGGGAAGTATCTGTTCCATCGAAGATAACAACGGTGACAGTATTAAAGCTGAAGTCATAGGCTTTAATGAAAAAAATATTATTCTCATGCCCTTTGGTGAAATGGGGGGAATCCGGCCGGGGAGTAAAACCATTGCCATCAGTGAGACACCCGATGTTCCCGTGGGAACGACATACCTTGGCCGGGTGGTGGATGGGCTTGGACATCCCATGGATGATAAAGGAGATATTCCCATTGAAAAATACTATCCGGTTTATGGCAATGTGCTCAATCCCATGAAAAGAAAGATCCTTCATGAGGTCATTGATGTGGGAATCTCAGCCATAAACGCCATGATCACTGTGGGTAAAGGCCAGCGAATGGCCATTATGGCCGGTTCCGGGGTGGGGAAAAGTGTTTTAATGGGTATGATTGCCAGGAACACCACAGCAGATGTAATTGTCATTGCCATGATTGGGGAACGGGGCCGTGAAGTGCGCGAGTTCATTGAACGGACCCTGGGAGATGAGGGATTGAAAAAATCTGTGGTGGTGGTGGCAACATCGGACACCCCTCCCCTGGTGAGAATCCGTGGCGCTTACACGGCAACGGCCCTGGCGGAATTTTTTCGGGATCAGGGGCTGGATGTTCTTTTGATGATGGATTCAATCACCCGTTTTGCCATGTCCCAGAGAGAAGTGGGTCTGGCCGTGGGAGAACCCCCTTCTGCAAAGGGGTACACCCCCAGTGTTTTTGCTAAAATTCCCAAATTACTTGAACGGGCAGGCATCCTGGAAACCGGGGGCAGTATTACCGGCATATATACGGTTCTGGTGGAAGGGGATGATATGAATGAGCCTGTGGCAGATACAGTGCGCTCCATCACTGATGGGCACATTGTATTATCAAGGGCCATGGCCCACAAAGGCCATTACCCTGCCGTGGACGTGCCGGCAAGTATCAGCCGTGTAATGAACGATATTGTTACCTCCGAACATGCTGAGAATGCAAAACGATTATTAAGAATGATTTCTGTTTACCGGGAAGCCGAAGATCTCATTCGAATTGGTGCCTATGTGGATGGCAGTGATCCTGAAATTGATGCTGCAAAAAAGAACATGGAAAAAATCAACGCTTTTCTCCAACAGGGGGTTTATGAAAAAATTTCCTTCCAGGAAAGCCTGGATCAACTGGGCAATATTTTTGAAAAATGAGTCTGTATAATTAGAATTGTTGCTATGTCAGTAAATTAACATATATTGGCACAAAAATTGCATTGCTTCATGGCTAACGGGGGGGGGGTATATGAAGAAATTTTCTTTTAAACTGGACAGCGTTCTGAAATATCGGGAACACCAGGAAAAAACAGCCCAAATAGATCTCAGTGATGCCAGAAAAGCATGGTTTAAAACTCAGAGTTTGATTGAAGAGCTGGTGGGGGAAAAAGAAGAAATTCTCTATGGTTCCAATAACCCGTTGGATTTAACCATCAAGGGCAATAAATTGTTTTTCAAATCCGTCATTTTTTGAATTTTGAGGTAGATTAATCAAATTTTTCGGAGGTTGCCATGATGTGGCAAATAG
>Ga0307929_1001287_pt1 | contig 19749 bp, 12 predicted proteins | sample AceLakmetage1330_FD_203160 | JGI IMG/M metagenome (GOLD analysis project Ga0307929, IMG submission 203160) | Saline water microbial communities from Ace Lake, Antarctica - #1330 | ecosystem: Environmental > Aquatic > Non-marine Saline and Alkaline > Saline | place: Antarctica: Ace Lake...
ACCAACTCTATCATAACGGCAGTAATGTCATCTCTGGACCCTTGTTGCTTAGCCAGTTCACATAAAGACGTAACAGCATGCCCCACATTCCGTTGCAACCAGGGGTGGGTTCTTGTAGCAACGGTGCCAAGGTTTATTCCTTCAATAATCCCATCACTAAACAAGATGATCACATCCCCATCATCCAGCCGCTGGGTTGATATGTGAATTTCTAAATTCGAGCCCATGCCAAAATAATTGGTCAAAATATGTCCTGATGCCTGGACAGGTGTAAATAGATTAAAATCAGGGCATCCTTCAAAAGGACTTTACACTTTCGTAAAGCAATTCCCATTTCCCGGTTTGCAGGGCTTTTTTTCAAAAGACTGTAAAGTACTTTTGGGGTCATATGAAGGATGCCTTTTATTTTATAAATTTCTTTGAGTTGACAAGCTCATACGATTCTTTTAGGTTTCAGAATTGAAAGGATTGAAAATAAAAAAAACAGACCAATCACTCAACAAGAGAAAAACAGAGAAAGACAAAACCCATGGAAATCCCACAGATCATAAGCCCGGATGGGCACATATTCACCATTGAACCCCGGATAGACAAAGAAGAAAGCCGTCAAGCCGTGTTCCATTTTCCTTCTGTGTCCGATTATATCCGAAACTCCGTTAATGAGAAAAAACCCTTCTGCTTCACCGGCAGGAGCGGAAATGCCCAGATTGGAATTGACACGGTGCCACAAACCCCGGAAACCCTTCCGGTGGTGGACGGTCAGGATGTTTTTCTGGACGGATGCATTCACAACCTTAACCCCTTGCTTGGCAATGTGCTGGATCAGTTTCACAAGGGCGATGAAATCGGTCGTCTGGTGATCATGGATCCGGATTTGCGAATCCAGGATGTGCGCCACTATCTGCACAAGCGTCTTTTTGTGGGCCGAAGGATCCGCAAGGGGTATTATGATGGATTTGAGATCCACCAGGAGATGGATCCCCTCACCGGCAAGGCCTGTGATTATATCTCCGTGGCTCTGGAACCCTATCAATATCGATTTGAGCCCCATGCCATGAATCCCTCCAGCATCAATGCCGTCATCAAAAAAGGACGCATTGCCCTGAACCGCATTCGATCCAGAATTCCCCTGAACCTCAAGACGGCCCTGCTGCACCCGGGGGAGTTATTTGTGGGAGCCATTAAAATCTCATTGGGGGACATCTATGCGGTGATTGATCCCGTGGTGGAGCCGGAACAAGGGGGTGTGCGACATTTATCGGCCATGGTCTTGGACCCTTTCAGAACTTTTAGGGATCGCCAGGTGGAGCTGTATAATTATGGTGACACTGACATGGCTTTAAATACCGCCAGAATAAAGATTCGCTTTTTCCGTACCCAGAACCCCCTCACCGTTCCTCTGGAAAAAAGCAAGGTGAAAAATGGGTATCGCTTGTGTGATCTGCTCACCAATGCCGAGGTGAGCAATCTCTTGCAGACCATTCAACCCGATTCCTTGGGCATGATTTTAAACAAGGGTAATTTTGTTCCCATCCCCATGGCCTTAAACCCCCATGGAGAGGCCCAGCTGGAGATGATTAAAAATTGTGTGGTGCAGAGCACCCAACGAAAGTCCCAGCCCGTGTTCCCGGTGGGTGAAAATGGAGATTTCACCAATACCCTGCAAAAGCTCTCTGTGCTGGGGGGCATCAACAGTCGGGTGTTCATCGGTAAAAATTTCCCCGCCCCGGAAGTGCTGGATGCCCTGAAGCGAAGCGGTCTGCGAACCTTTCTCATCAGTGCCGGAACCCCTGCTTTTGAGGATGATTATGTTAAAAAGATGATCAAACTCACCCACACGGATCACTCGGATTGCGAATTTTTGCGCTATGATCCGGACATTGACAAGCTCTACACCTTTTACCATGGGTGCTTTATGGAGCCCGATGACCGGGAACGGTTTGACCGGGTGCGTTACTGGTTTGCCTTTTATGGCTCCCATAGTGAAGCCGCGGACAATCAGTTGACCATTGATCTGTTGAACCGGCTGGCGGCCCGGCTGGGCGATGAAATGGGTATTGTACATGGCGGAGGACCGGGTTTGATGAAGGAGGCCAATGATCTGGCCCGGCAGCACAATATCATGAGTGTGGGGGTGGCGATTGATCTGGAGGGGGAAAATCAGGCATCCCTCACCACCTGTGACGGGTTGATGAAGTACAAAGAGGGGCTTCGCCTGCCCCGCCAGGATCATATCCAGAAGTTAAGCAACCTGCCCATCGTCAATACCGGCGGCTATGGCACGGCCGAGGAGCTGGCCATCTCCATCACCTCCATGAAGCTCCACGAAAACCCCCTGGCCCCCATTGTGCTGCTGGACCCGGATAATCTCTGGGAAGATGCCCGGAAACAGACCATTAAAATTGCAGAAAAGAAATATGGCCCTGCTTTTGCCCCCCATCTCATCCACTCCTGCGATACGGCCCTGGATGCAGTACAGGTGCTGATCCCCTTTCTGGAAAATCCTGATAAATGGTATAGCCAGAAAAAAATCCCCATGGAAGATGTTGACATGGCCCGGAAAAAATCCCGGACCATTCGAAAGCAAGATCTTGGGTTGGAGCAGGTTGACATGTTTGAAAAACCCAATTATAGACTTAAATCGTAATTTCAACATTGTGCTCAAGCCTGACAGCAATTCTAATTAAGCATGGATCCCTCGGTTTGCCGGAGGTGCCTGACTTTGAATTAGAATCGCTGTTAATCTCAAATCTTTCTTGACACCTTTGTTCTGTCACGTTATTCTTAATTTAAGTATTTTTCTAAAAAAAATGCCGGATTTCTTTCTACTCTTCCCCTGATTTTGTTGTTTTTAAACTTATTTTGCTTGAGTTACCAGTGTCAACATTCCCTGAGCTAAAGACACATGGTTTTCGTTGCCATTTTTTATAAAAAGTACATTTTTATGTTAAATAGCAGGTATCGAAGAATCAACGTCCCTCCCACCCTTTACGATTTCTGACATTGTTTTGTTAGCTGAGATCTGTGATTCCAAGATGCCTGGTTTTGAGATCATGGGTTGCGCTATATATGACCCTGTTTATTTAGTACAGATCTCTGGATTATAGATACAATATGCTGAATATTAAATCACCCAATATCAAGATGTTGTGTGCTTATTTTACAAAAAGCGACTTAATCAACAGGCTCATATATCTGTCAATACAAAAACATGATCATCGCCCATTCACCTGAAAATTGAGGAGGAGTATTATGGTATCATTTGAAATGATTGAAGATCTGAAAATTTTTGAACATTTTGAAACAACAGAACTAAAAAAAATTCTTGAAATCTGTGTGTCGGAAGAATACCAACGAGGAGACAGGCTGTTTCGTGAAGGTGCTGAGGCCAAGAATTTGTGGATCGTCAAAGAAGGAGAGGTTCAGCTACGGTTTGAAATGCCCAATGCAAAATCCAGCACCGACGATAACGCCATCTCATCCCATGACAATGAAACCGCTGAATCCCAGATTTTTGGCTGGTCCTGTTTTATCTCTCCCTATCAAATGAGGCTGTCAGCCTATTGTGTTACACGCAGATGTCAAGTCATCAAGATCAATGGCAAAAAAATTAAAAGTCTCATGAATTCAGACCCGGTGATTGGATATAAAATCATGACGTATCTTGTTCAGGTGGTGGGGTACCGATTCAAACAGATGCAGGAAGAGGTCTCTAAATTTCTTGGTATTAATATGATGAATTCATGGTAATTTATCCCCGATAACCATCGGTTCAACCGTTTTTTTATAATAAACTAAACTTATTAATACAAAAATGACAAATAAAAAACCTAAATAAAATTATATTTAGATTACAGTATGTTATGATATCTATCGAACCGAGGGCTATAATGCTGGGCAAATGCCAGGGGGCTCTTCAGGGCCATCCGGAGGGACACCCTTGGTGTCCCAGCCCATGGCCCTGTAAAAATCCTGCACCATTCCTGCCACGGTTTCCCTGGACAGGATACTTTTGTCGGTGTTGAAAAACATGTCCGGCAGGGTGTCTTCTGATTTATCCGGGGCATGGGAAAGGTTGAATTTTCGTTCCAGTGCCGCCACCCGGGCGGCGGCACTGAAAAGTGTCTCCGGTGTGATGGTTTCACCCATGAGACCGGACACCAGACTGGCTTCATATTTCAGATTAAACGTTCCAAGTAAAGACAGTACCGGCACCTTGCAAAGCCCCAGACAATCCACCATGATATTCACCAGCACCGCCCGTTTCACCAGGGCACCTTTACCCCCGGGCCGGGTGATATCAACCGCATCAACCGTACCAAATTCCGCCAATGCTTTTTCCGGAGACCATCCATATTCCAGGGATGCATACACATTGTTGTAATCCCCGCCCCGGCTGGAAATGGCATACCCCAGGGCAGATCCCATGATGGCGCCGGGGTTGTAGGCGGTGAGTTCCAGCCCCTTGACATGGGCCGCAAATTTTTCTGATCCCCTGCCAATTATTTGAGCCGCTCGCATGACCCCCTGGGAGAGCAGGGTGCCAAGCGTGCCCTGGTTCAGGGCCATTTGCCGAATGATCACTTCCATGGAATGAGCATTACCCCAGGAGAGATCCAGGCCGTCTGTATCGTCAGTTGTTAATATCCCCCGGTCAAACAAATCCATGGCAAAGGCGATGGTGGTGGCCGCAGAGGTGGAGTCCATGCCCAGGCGGGTGCAAAGATTATCCAGTCGTACCACCTCGTCAATTTCAGTGAGCCCACACTTGGAACCCAGATTAATCATGGGTTCAAATTCAGGCCGGTGGGCCGTTTCTCCTTTATGTTTGCCTTTGGAGAAAACAAGCTGGGCCTTGCACTGCACCGGGCATCCAAAACAGCCTCTTTTTTTTACCACATCCTTCACCAGATGTTTGCCATCCAACTGATCCATCCCTGTAAAGGTCGTATCCCTGTAGTTGTAGGCGGAAATGATGCCTTTTTCATTGGCCCAGTTGACATATCCGGATCCCCCCAGTCGGGAAAAAATCGAAAAGTCTGATGTGTTTTTCAAGGCATCAACATAGGCTTTGTTAGCCCGACGAAATGCCCCTTCATCCGGGCTCTGGAATTTGCGGTGTCCCTTTTCAATGAGAATGGCTTTGAGGTTTTTAGCGCCCATGACCGCCCCCATACCCGTACGGCCAGCGGCGTGGTCGCTGCCGCTGATGATATTGGCAAATCGACACCTGTTTTCACCGGCAGTGCCAATGGTGAACATCCGGGTGTGTTTTCCTTTTTCTGTTGTCAGTCGTTCCTGGGTTTCCATGGCATCCAGTCCCCAAAGGGAGTCTGCATCCTGGAGTTCTGCCGTGTTTTCATCTATGTGGAGCCACACAGGGGCTTTACTCTTGCCAGTGATGATAAGACTCATGATACCACAGGATCTCAGCCAGGCCCCGGCTGATCCGCCGATGTTGGAACTTCCCAGCATACCGGTCATGGGAGACAGGGCATTGATGTGAAGCCGGGCCCCTGTGGGGGCAGAAGTACCCGTGAGCATACCGCAGGAAAAGATAAGAATATTTTCTGCATCCAGAGCATCAATTCCCTGGGGAAGGTGGTGGTACAGGTGATAGACATTAAATCCCCTGCCGGTGAGAAATGCATTAAAAATTTTTTCCGGAAAGGGAATGGTCTTAATGGTAGCTGTGCTTAGATTTATGTGCAATATGGCGCCGAAATAGATGCTCAAGGTGGTTCTTTTCCTTTATGATGTTTTGATCAAGTTCATTGCATGCGGTATGAAATCTGCTATTATTTAAGTAACCAGTCTTAAATAACTTGTCCTTTTCAGAACACACGACCGTTGAAGGATAGTGTTCCCCAATTTTTAAATGGGGATGTTATTGCGGACTCATTCCTAAACATGTCCAATGTTTGGCATCTTTCATATCCCCACAAAAGTAGTTTACACTTTTTGGATGAAGGCTTTACTAAACGGCGCTTGGCTTCAAAAAGTGTGAAGTAGTTGTGAAGGATGCCCAATGTTTATACTCTTTTCCTACAAAAGAGACAAGAATTCTATCTGACAAATATAAAATTTGATGTTAGATTCTTATATCTGATTTTCGTGTTATTTTGGCAAGAGAATCAGAAAACTTTTTTGGTTCTGGCTTGTCCAGGTTAGGGATAAATAAAGGAAAGGGAGTGATTTTTTTAGCTGAATTCGCCTTGACCCGGGAACACGGCAGTGATAATTTTATCCTGGCTTGAATTTCAGGAAAAACAGTCAAAATTATGCAACGGGCCGGGCATCGGCCATGGAGGATCACTTGTGGAACAACGGGATCACATTCAAATAAAAAAAATATCCGCATGCACATTGGACTGCCAGGACTCCTGTTCCACTGTTGTCACCGTTCATCCCGACGATAACAGCGTATCCATCACCGGTAACCCGGACCACCCCTTTACCAAAGGATTCATCTGCCCCAAGGGAAGAAAGGCCCACCAGCGACTGGCAAGCCCCCACCGCATCACCACCCCTTTGATCCGCCGGGGGGATAAGTTTTTGCCCATTGCCTGGGATGAAGCCCTTAGTCTGATTGCTGAAAAAATCATGGCCCTGGGTCACAGCCCTGCCAGCATGCTTCATGTCCGTCATTACGGCTACCGGGGGGTACTTGCCGACGGCAGCAAGTATCTTTTTAATACCCTGGGCGCATCCAGCACCCGGGGGGCGCTGTGTGATGAGGCCGGATGCGCAGCATATGTGGTGGATTTCGGTGGTCTTGAAATGAATGATCCCATGGATCTTCTCAATGCCCGGCATATCATCAACTGGGGAAAAGACCTTGCAAGATCATCCATTCATTTGTCACAAATTATCCGTCAGGCAAGAAAAAACGGCTGCCACATCACCACTATTTCGCCGGGGGGAGATACCAATGATGGTTGTAGCGATGTTTTTATCCGCATCCGCCCGGGCAGAGATCGCTTTCTTGCCGCAGCCGTGATTAAGGAAATTCTGGACAAAAATCTTGCCCATCTCCCGGCCCTGTCCCGGGCAGGGAATTTTGATGCGTTTAAAAAATTGATAGAGGCCCACTCCACTTCTTCCCTTTTACATGCCTGTGACTGCTCCACCAAAGATCTGGCCCATCTGGTGTCGGTGTTTACAGATAATCCGGGATATCCTGAAGAAATGGAATCCCCGGGCGAGCAGTCAGGGAGTGGAGATTCCCTTGATCCCAGGGGAAAAGATCTTTTGTCCATCCAAAGACAGCCCGTGGCCCTTATCATGGGCTGGGGGATCCAGCGGTATAAATTCGGGGGAGAAACCGTACGGTTCTTAAATGCGTTATCCTTTCTTGCCGGTCATGTGGGACGTTCCGGCGGCGGAACCTATTATAACATCCCCTCCAGCCGTAACATCAATAATCAATGGGTGGAAAAAGCAGGACCCCCTGCCAGAAGCCTTGTTCTACCCCGCATTGGCAAAGAAATTTTGGCGGCAGATCCCCCCATCCGGTTCCTGCTGGCCGACGGCAGTAATTTTGTCAACCAGGCCCCGGACTCAGACACCACCATCAAGGCCATGGAAACAATCGACTTTAAGGTTGTCATTGACGCCTTTATGACAGACACGGCAAGGCTTGCTGATGTGATCCTGCCCTGTGCGCTGGATTATGAAAGGGAAGAAATTGTGGGGTCTTGTCTGCACAATTGGGTGAACTACGCCCGGCCTGTTTTTCCGCCACGGGGGGATGCCCGATGTGATTTTGAAATCATGTCCGCTCTTGCCCAACGCCTTGGCATTGCCTTTCCCCATCAAAACGATGTGTTGAAAAAAGCCCTTGATACCCCACCCATGCAGCATATTGCCGACCCCCTGGGTGAAATAAAGGAAAAGGGGTTTGCAAAGGCTTCCCATCCAGCCATTGCCTGGAAAAATCTTATCTTTGCCCACAGGGACGGAAAATACCGTCTGCCCACCGATTTAAACCGGGAGCCGGAGCCACCTCCGGGGTTTCCTATGCATTTGCTCACCTTGGTGAACAAACATGCCATGCACTCCCAGCTTTCTGAAAAGGAATATACGGCCCAGGAAGAAAACCCAAAACTCCTTGGGGTGTGGATCAATGGGGAATCGCCCCATTTGAATGGGATTGATACCGGTGGTGCCGTGCATCTGGTCACCCCCATGGGTCGTATGCCGGTGGTGGTGAAAACCCTGAACACACTGCACCCCTTGGCCCTTATCATCCGCCGGGGCGGCTGGCTGAAGCATGGCCGGTGCGTCAACCGAATCATTGAACCGGCCATCACCGACATGGGGGAAACCGCCGCCTATTACAGCCAGTATGCACGGCTGGAAAACGCCTGCAAATTTTAAGCTGTACAGGCACCAATTATTCCCAACGTTTAGAGGCGGGGACACAATAGAGGCGGGGAGAGATTTAAAAATCTGTCCCCAAGCGCACAAGAGCACGCAAGCGTATAAGCGCACGGAAATGTGGCTTCAAATAAGGTCAGCAAAGAGCTACCCGCACAGCTCGAAAAATTTTGGCACCCATCAACGGATGAGTGAAACCTAAAAATACAAAAAATGGAGGCGGCAATTTTTTCCTTGGGTTAAAGACTCATGGGAGGCTTGCCGATTTTTTATGAAACTTGGCTTACACACCTACAGTCTTAACCTGCACGGCATCGGCCAGGACTGGGCCGGATTTGAATGGCCCTGGCCCCGACAGATCACCACCTTTCAATTGATGGACATGGTGGTGGATCTGGATCTGGAGGGCATTCATCTGGACGACGGGGTGCTTGAAACCCTGGATACTGTTTTTCTCAAAGAGGTGGGGGCCGCAGCCCGGGAGCGGAACCTTTATCTTGAATATAATTTTTCCATGGATTTGGGGAAATTTGGCATCGGCATCCAGCACGATTTGTCAGAGGCCCTGCACACAGCCCAGGCCATGGGGGCGGATATTGTTAAAGTAAGCATGGATTTAAAACGTCCCCGGCCGGTGTCTGCCAGTCGGTTTCACCCGGATGTGTTGAGGCAGATGACGGCCTTTTCTAACCAGCTCAAACAGGTGGCCCCCCTGGCCCGGGACATGGGCATCCGCATTGCCGTGGAAAACCATTGTGACAGTTTTTCCGACGAAATTGTCTGGCTTCTGGACCAGGTGGATCACCCGTCGGTGGGGGCCTGCATTGACACCGTCAATGCCCTGCACGTCACCGAAGACCCCATGACCGCCATCGCAAATCTGGCCCCCCGGGCCTTTACCAACCATTTTCGGGATGACCGTATCGAATTCCAGCGCTGGGGTTTCAAACTCATCGGTGAGGCCGTGGGCGAGGGCGACATTGACATGAAACGGGCCTATGAAATATTTCGGGATCAATCCACCATGGATCGCATTAACATTGAAACGGAAATGGAGACCCCCCTGGATGACATGGAAAAGGCCATGAACATGGAAGTCGATGCCATCAAGCGCAGCGTCACCTATTGTCGGGAGGTGCTTGGTATTCAACGGGAATAGTGGGTTCTATTCCATCTTCCGCCATGGGGTGAACCGACGCTTTGCCCATCCGAGGTGGTTTGAAGTTAAAAAGGGTGCATTCCCATTTTTCCGGCGTAAATATTCGGCCAGCACCCCATCTTCACTCATTTGTGCCTGCTCACATAGCAATAGTATACTATACGCAGTCCCAACTAAGTGAATATGGGCACTGGCCAAACAGTTACAGAACCAACCCGAATATTTACTTTCCGGCAGTATTATGTTCTTACAAATAAACCGTTTAAACCTTCCACCGGGAAAAAGGGAATGTGCCTGTAAAAAATTAGAGCCGGACTGGTTGGAATGCGCATAATTCTATGAATTCAGTACTTGGTTCAGATAGTGGCCTGTGTAACTTTTTTTAGATCGTGCCACTTTTTCCGGGGAACCCTGGGCTACGATTTTACCGCCCTGGCTGCCTCCTTCGGGACCCAGATCAATGAGCCAGTCCATGGTTTTGATCACATCCAGATTGTGCTCGATGACCAGGACGGTGTTGCCCGAATCCCGCAGTCGTTTCAACACTTCAAGTAACATGCGGATGTCCCTGAAATGGAGCCCGGTGGTGGGTTCGTCCAATATATACAGGGTCTGACCCGTGTCGCGTTTAGCCAGCTCCCGGGCAAGCTTGATGCGCTGGGCCTCCCCGCCGGACAAGGTGGTGGCCGCCTGGCCAAGCTTAATGTAGGAGAGCCCCACATCCATGAGTGTCTGCAATATCCGGTTGATTTTAGGGTGGCTGGCAAACAATTCCATGGCCTCTACCACGGACAACTCCAGGATATCGGCAATCGAGTGATCCCGGTATTTGATCTCCAGTGTGGCTTGGTTAAACCGTTTGCCTTTGCACACCTCGCAGGGGACAAACACGTCTGCCAGAAAATGCATCTCCACCTTGATATACCCATCTCCCTTGCAGGATTCGCAACGTCCCCCCTTGACATTAAACGAGTACCGTCCCTTCTGGTAGCCCCTGGCCCGGGATTCCGGGAGCAGGGCAAACAGATCTCTTATGGGGTCAAACACCTTGGTGTAGGTGGCCGGATTACTCCGGGGGGTGCGGCCAATGGGTTTCTGGTCGATGTTGATGATTTTGTCCATCAAAGACAGGCCTGTGATCTCCTTGTGTTTCCCCACCTCCAGGGTGGCGTTGTGCAGCTTCCTTGCCAGGGCAGGGTAGAGGATTTGGTTGATGAGGGTGGATTTCCCTGCACCAGAGACCCCGGTGATGCCCACCAGGAGTCCCAGTGGGATTTTGACATTAATATTCTGCAGGTTGTTTTCGGCGGCTCGGTGCATGGTAATCCATTGGTTCCCCACATCTTCGGGGGATTTTCGGGTGACGGGGATCTCGATTTTTTCCTTGCCGTTTAAAAAGGCGCCGGTCACAGAGGCCGGGTTGTTTCTGATTTCTTCCGGGGTACCCTGGGCAATGACCTGCCCCCCCAGACGTCCGGCTCCGGGGCCGATGTCCAGAATCCAGTCCGCCTGCTGCATGGTCTCTTCATCGTGCTCCACCACAATGAGGGTGTTGCCGATGTCCCTTAAATGGCGCAGGGTTTTTAGGAGTTTGGCATTGTCCCTCTGGTGCAGGCCAATGGAGGGTTCGTCCAGGATGTACAGCACGCCGGTGAGTTCTGATCCCACCTGGGAGGCCAGCCGGATGCGCTGGGATTCCCCCCCGGACAGGGTGGGACCCTTGCGATCCAGGGACAGGTAATCCAGCCCCACATTCACCAGAAAGCCCAATCGATTGGTGATCTCCTTGAGGAGTTCCCCGGCAATTAGCTGTTTGTTGCCGGAAAGTTCCAGGGTACGGATGAAATCATGGGACTTGCGAATGGTCATCTCCGTGATGTCAATGATGGATTTTTCCTCAATGAACACATGGAGCACTTCGGGTTTCAGGCGTTTGCCTTTACAGGCAGTGCAGGTATTTTCCCCCATGAATTTGGCATAATATTTTTTGGCTCCCTCGGATTGGGTCATGCGGTACCGTCGCATCAAGGTGTGCATCACGCCTTCATGGGTTCTTTCCACCTCACCTTTGATTTTGGCGGAGTTCCAGTTGACTGTCAATTTTCGGTTACCGGCACCTTTAAGAATCAGGTCCTGGTGTTTTTTTGGCATTTTTTTCCAGGGAATATCAAAATTAATGCCCCATTGTTCTTCCATGGCCAGGAGTTGACCCAGGCCCCAGGCATTGTTGTGATTGTTATATTTGCTCTTCTTTAGGAAGTAGTTTTTCCAGGGAACCACCGCCCCCTGGCGGATGGTGAGCGTGGGGTCGGGTACGATTTTATTCGGGTCCATGGTGAGCAGGGTGCCGATGCCGTTGCAGGCAGGGCACATGCCCAGGGGTGAGTTAAAGGAAAACAGGCTGGGTTCCGGCTCGGGGTAGGCAATGCCGCAGCAGGACCGGGCCTCGCTCATCTTCATGTCTTCCCGGCCGGGGATGTGAACAATGAGTTCACTGTTGCCAAGCTTCAGGGCCGCCTCAACGGAATCTGTGAGCCGTTTTTTGAACACCTTATCTTCCTTGATCACCAGGCGGTCCACCACCACCTCAATGTTGTGTTTTTTGTGCCGGGCCAGGGTCTGGACATCTTCAAGGTTCTGGACCACGCCGTCGATGCGGATGCGGGCGTATCCCTCTTTTTTCAGATTTTCCAGCATCTCTTTGTACTCTCCCTTACGGTTTTCCACAATGGGGGCAAGGAGCATGATTTTGGAAGATTGGGGAAGGGCAAGGAGCTGGGTGACCATGCTCTGAGCATTACCCCTTCCTACTTTTTCTCCGCACTTGATGCAGTATTGCTCTCCGATGCGGGCAAAGAGGACCCTGAGATAATCATAGATTTCAGTGATGGTGCCCACGGTGGACCGGGGGTTTTTACTGGCTGCCTTCTGCTCAATGGCGATGGTGGGGGACAGGCCCCTGATGGTTTCGTACTGGGGTTTCACCATCTGGCCTATGAATTGCCGGGCGTAGGCGGACAGGGACTCCACATAGCGTCGCTGGCCTTCGGCAAATATGGTGTCAAAGGCCAGGCTGGATTTGCCTGATCCTGAGACCCCTGTGAACACGATGAGCTTTTTTTTGGGCAGTTCCACATCTATGTTTTTGAGATTGTGTTCCCGGGCACCTTTGACAATGATGGAATTGAGCTCCCGGGTGTGAGCCTCTTCATTGAATGTTTCTATTTCGGGGTCAGGATGGAGGGTGGTAAGGTTTCCTTTCATAGATGTTACGCGGCTCCTTTTATATAAAACGGTCATGTCGGCTTACCGACACAACGAATATTAAAAATGGCTGTATGCCGCCCCCGGGGAGGGGTAATGGGACCGACCCGGGACTGTTAGACAGCCCAATTGGTCGGTCCCATTACCCCTCCCCGGGGGCTCTGCTGAGGCGACTTGGACACTTCATTTTCATATAAAACATACATGGCCGTAAGTAACTGCCATGGGGAAAGAGGGGTCGGGCTTGGCTTATGGGTGTTATTATTAATCCAGATTCATACAAGTCGCCAAGTAGGAAATTCAATAAATAACTTCCATAAACCAAGCCTGACCCCTCTTTAATATTAGTAAAACTTGATCATCGGGTATCAAGGTATGTCTGTGAAAATGTGTCTGAAAATTGAGATGGCAGGCGCTGACATTATCACCATTCAGCGGAAGGCCGTCACATTCCATGAACATGGAAAATATGATAAGCATATCCCGGGGATTGTAAAGGTGGGGGGAGGGGAGTTGACCCCTCCCGAAGTTTGATCCAGAATTTGAATTAAATTACTGGATGTTTTTTGCACTTATGCTGAAATGTCTGCCAGATTTTTCTCTATGCTTTTTTTAGGGAATTAATGCCAGGGCCTGATCAAGATCATTGATAATATCATCGGGATGTTCAAGGCCCACAGATAGGCGAACCAGCCCCGGAGAAATACCTGCCTTTTTTAAATCTTCTGGAGCGTAAGTGGCGTGGGTCATGGAGGCCGGGTGCTGGATCAGTGTTTCGCAATCCCCCAGGCTCACGGCAAGGGTGCACAAATTCACCGCATTGAGTACTGTTTTTCCAGCTTCCACCCCTCCTTTGACAATAAAGGCCATGATACCGCTGAAATCTTTCATCTGTTTGATGGCAATGTCATGATTGGCATGGGTGGGCAGCCCCGGATAATAGACCTGGCTGACCTTGGGGTGGGTGTCAAGCCATTGAGCAATGGTCATGGCAGACTGGCAGTGCCGTTCCATGCGCACCACAAGGGTTTTAAGCCCTCGAAGAATCAGCCAGGCATTAAATGGACTCATGGAGGGTCCAAAGTGGTTGACATAGGCATCCCTTATTTTTGTTGTCATTGTTTTTTCAGCAGCAATAATACCGCCGATGATATCCCCATGACCCCCCAGATATTTGGTAGCGGAGTGGATCACAATATCGGCCCCCAGTGATACTGGTTTTTGGAGCCAGGGGGATGCAAAGGTGTTGTCCACCACCAGGGGGATAGCATGAGCTCTGGCAAGAGAAGCCCACAGGGCAATGTCTATGATATCAAGGGTGGGATTGGCAGGGGTCTCCAGATAAAGCAGGCGGGTCTTTTTATCAATCAAGGGGGTAATGTTGGCAGCGTCATTGCTGTTCTGTGGTGAAATAAAACGGGTTTCAATGTTAAAATCGGCAAGGTGGTTATGGAACAGGGCAAAGGTCCCACCATAAACCGCATTGCAGGCAATAATGTTGTCCCCGGGACGGGCAAGGGACATGACCACAGATGCCACAGCAGACATTCCCGAGGAAGTGGCAATGGCATCCTGGGTGCCCTCAAGCAGGGCCATTTTTTCCTGGAGCTGGTCAACGGTGGGATTGGATATGCGGGAGTAGAGATAGCCCTCCCGGGTGCCGGCAAACACTTCCTGGGCGTGGAGCTGATCTGTGAATTTGAAGGTGGATGTCATGTGGATGGGGGGCACCAGGTCCATGCTGGTGGTGTGACATTTGCTGATGCCGTGGACGATGTGGGTTTCTTCTTTTACGGTGGAATGAGTTCTTGACATAATATCCTCCTTCTGGCTGGTTATATCGTAAAACTGCGCCACATTACAGCAATTCTAATTGAAGAAAACAAACAGCCCATGAATTTTTTGTAAAGGGTTGGGATGTTTTTTTCGTGGCGAGCCACTTCGGCAGAGTGGTTCTGATGTTGATCAACATTCCTACCAAAGTATAAGGGAATGTGTGGGAAAATACAACTTTTACGGATTTCTTCTCAATTGGGTTTAAAAAAAGTGGACAGTCTGGTTAGGGGTATTTTATCGATCAGTAAAAATATATCTTGATTATATGAACAAATATTCATATTTTAATATGTATTGGTTGACTTTTCTTTTAATTATATAAAGGTAAGTGTCTGAAAGTATTGATATGAAAGAGATAAAAACAGATATATGTCAAGTACAGTGCATACACCCTGAAGCCGTGGACCGGGTAAAAGGGCAGATGCCGTCACAGGATATTTTGATGGATCTGGCCGATTTCTTTAAGGTTTTCGGGGATCACACCCGCATTCGTATCCTCAGTGCCCTGTATCAGGAAGAGTTGTGTGTGTGTGATCTGGTGGAAGTGCTGGGGATGAATCAGTCGGCAGTGTCCCACCAGCTTCGGGTGTTGCGGGGGGCAAAGGTGGTGAAGTTTCGGAAAGAGGGAAAGATGGTCTACTACAGCCTGGATGATGCGCATGTGCGTGAACTTTTAAGTGATGGGCTGGCGCATATTCAAGAAGATCGTGGATAATTTTGGAAACGGGAAGCCTTGATATTTTAAGCTTAAATCCATGGGCGATGTCAGGCGTGCCACATTGGTCTGCAAAATATGATCATCGAGTTATCTCTATCGTGAGACAACCCATTGAAAATGGAGTGGTTTCATAAAGTGTAAATATTTTTTAAGAATGTATAGTACTGGGTAGTGAGTGGGGGTAGGGTCGTCGTGATTTGGCCAAGTCGCAATGTTTGTTTAATGGCTTTTTATGTTTAAAGCATATGAACATGTTATCATGTATTGATTTATTGGAGACATCATGGTTGAAACAATTATAAATATTATGGCAGCGTGGTGGGACATTCTTTTGGAATCGTCCCTGTTTATTCTATTTGGTTTTTTCATTGCAGGGTTGCTCAAGGCATTTATCCCCAATGATTTTATCCAGAAACATCTGGGGCAGGGGAAAGCGTCAAGCGTGCTCAAGGCATCTTTGTTTGGTGTGCCCATTCCCCTTTGCAGTTGTGGTGTGATTCCTGCGGCTGCGGGATTGCGGGAGCAGGGCGCAAGTAAAGGGGCCACCGCCTCCTTTTTGATTTCCACGCCGGAGACGGGGGTGGACTCCATTGCGTTGACCTATGCCCTGTTGGACCCTGTGATGACGGTGATTCGACCGGTGGCGGCTTTTTTTACGGCCCTTATCACCGGCATTGGGGTGAATCTTCTGGATAAAGCTCCCCCAACTCCCAAACCCATGTCCTTTACCATGGCGCCATCCTGCGGCTGTGGGTGTGGATCTCAGAAAAAGGAAAATAAAACCATTGTGATGAAGTTAAAAGAGGGCCTGGGGTTTGCCTTTGGGGATCTCCTGGAGGACATCGGCCCCTGGCTTCTGGTGGGCATTGGCCTTGCCGGAGTGATCACGGTGTATATTTCTCCCCATTTCATTGAAGCATATCTGGGGGATGGATTCTTTTCCATGCTCGTCATGATTGTTCTGTCCACCCCCCTTTATGTGTGTGCCACCGCATCCACTCCCATTGCTGCGGCTTTGGCTTTGAAAGGGCTTTCACCCGGGGCTGCCCTGGTATTTCTCCTGGCAGGACCGGCCACCAATATGGCCACCATCACCGTGGTGTCAAAGTTGTTGGGAAAAAAAACCATGGTAATTTACCTGTCGGCCATTGTAATATGCTCCCTGGTGATGGGATTGCTGGTCAATGAGGTTTATGGATTCCTGGGACTTGATATAAGTGCCTGGGTTCAGTCCCAGACCCATGAACATCATGGCCCGGTGGCAATACTTGCGGCGTTGGTACTGGTAGTTCTTATTTTAAAACCCTTGGTGCAAAAACTTGTGTTTAAGTCTACGCACAAGGGATGTAGTCATTGTTAGTTATGGTTGCTGATTCAGGAGGCAAATATGGACATAGAGTGGGCATATATTCGTAAGGGTTGAGCTTCGTGTAAAAAAGCCCAAGAGGTTCTTGGGAAAAAAGAAGTTATTATGAAGACGGTTGTAGATGCAAGAAAAGAACGGTTTAATGCCGATGAAGCCTGGGAAATGATCAAAGGGGCAGATACGGTTACAACGGCAAAGGGGAAAAAAATTCAAACCTGGAATCCGACTACGGATGATAAAGATAAAATTTTAAAACAGGTGATGGGACCCAGTGGAAACCTGAGGGCCCCGACCTTGCGGCTGGAAAACCGGTTTATCATTGGATTTAACGATGATTTGTATAAAAACGATTTTTAGCAGTAAAGCTGGCTTCCTGGAAAATCTGAGCTAGAAGCCAGCTTATTTTATCCAAGCCAGTCTATTACTTTATTTTCAAAATGGGTTTGAATCTCCTGTATGGTAACAGGGTATTGGGGGTGCAGGTGAAGGATTGAGTCATCTTCGATATCATCTGTATATATGATTGCCATCTGGAATAATTTTTTGTTTATTTCCGGCATGTATGATTTGACAATATTATACATCTTTTTGATGGGATATATCTGTTTGTTGATGACATAAAGATCGTAATAATCCCGGAATTTTGCTCTTAAAAAGAGCGTGTTTAATTTCATTGCGGTCAGCATTTCCATAGAGGCCATATGCATATTATCAACAAGGTGGACACGGTCTTTCATGGTGTCCCAACTGCCTGCAAAAAAAGTTAACTTTACACCGTCAATATTGAGATCAATCTGATTTTTTGAGCTGTATTCAATGGAAAAAAATTCAAAATTGTCTTTGATGGTTTCCATTATGAAGGCATGATCAATGCGCTTCTGACAGTTGAATAAGTCAATGTCTTCACTTTCTCTGTGGTTCAGGTATACGCTCAATGCAGAGCCCCCTGCAAAAGTGAATTGTGTGACCAGATCAGTTTTTGATAATTTCAGGAATACCGATTTTGTTTTTTCGGGCAAGCTGTTTAAGTTTTTCATATCTGCTATTTGTCCGACGGTTGTTCAAAATATGATTTTTTATGTCAGGAATATGGAAAAAACAGACACCCAGGTAGTGGTTTAATTTTTGAAGCCTTCTATCTGGAATCAGTTTCTGTTGCCATACTGTACTTAGCTGTTGTCGAGGATAAAGATAGAACAATGATTTAATATCTCTGACATCCCCATGGATGAAGGTATTCTCAATGAGAAGGGAATCCTTGATTGTTGCTGCATCCAGATGCTTTTTATTGAAACTCCAGAATGCGTTTGTTCTTTCAAGGGATTTTAATAATTTTTTTTTCGAATCGTATGAAGGCATGGTAGAAAACCCAATGGTGTCTGTCATATAAATGTTTTTGTCCATTTTACTCGTGAGTCGTAAATTCTTATTTTGGATACCGCATGTATTGTCTTGAAGTCGTATTTTGCACCCTATGCAGGGGCAGGTCGGAGAACTTATGACTAACGAGTATTTTAGATTATTTTATATATCGGCATAGGTGGTTATAGTCAATAAATAAAACAATCAGCAATCTCATTTCCGGGCCAGCCATGTTACATGGATCATCAAATCAAACATATTGCCCTGCGCACCACCCAGAAGACCAGGCCCACTGGAGATTATATCCTCCCAGCCAGCCAGTGACGTCCAGCACTTCGCCTGTGAAGAAAAGTCCCTTGATCTGCTGGACTTCCATGGTTTTGGAGGAGACCGCATTGCAGTCCACCCCGCCCAGGGTTACCTCCGCCGTGCGGTATCCTTCTGTGCCGCCGGGCTTTAGCTGCCAATTATGAAGATTTTTGGCAATGGTTTTGAGTTTAGTGTGGGAAAGGGTCTGTAACGCCTGATCTGCCACCGGCTCATCCACCATGGCTGTTACCAGTCGTTTGGGCAGGAAATCCGCCAGCAGGGATTTAAGCTTTCGCTTGGGAGATGTTGATTGGGCCGCTTTTAATATTTCTTCAAGGTCTATTTCCGGCAGCAGGTTGATATTTATCTCTTCCCCTGGCGGCCACATGGAGGAGATCTGGAGAATGGCGGGTCCACTCAGGCCCCTGTGGGTAAAGAGGATATTTTCCCGGAAACTGTGATTCCCCACCGTCACTGTGGCATCCACACTGATGCCGGGCAATTCGGATAATTTTGCTTTGTCCGGTGGTTGCAGGGTAAACGGTACCAGGCCGGGCCGGGTGGGCCACAGCTTAATATTAAACTGTTCGGCAATGCGATACCCCAATGGCGTGGCCCCGGCCCCGGGAATGGAAAGTCCTCCTGTGGCCACCACCAGGGACGAAGCCTGAAAGCTCCCCTGGTCCGTTGAAACGGAAAATGCCCCGTTTTCTTCCCGGGTGACCTTATTAATGGTAGTTTCGAGCCGAACATCCACCTTCACCTCTTTACATTCCTTTAAAAGCATCTTCAGGATCTCTTCACTGCTGTTGTTGCAGAAGAGCTGGCCATGATCCCTTTCATGGTAGGAGATGTCGTGGGTATTTATCATCTCCAAAAAATCCCATTGGGAAAACCGGCTCAGGGCTGATTTTACAAAATGGGGGTTATGAGAGATGAAATTATCTGCCTCCATATTCATGTTGGTGAAGTTGCACCGTCCCCCGCCGGACATGATAATTTTACGTCCCGGCTGTTTGCCATGGTCCAGCACCACCACCCGGCGGTGACGCTTGCCTGCTTCAATGGCGCACATCAGGCCCGAAGCTCCGGCCCCGATGATGATTACATCTGCGTCTGTCATAAATTCCTTCCCCGAATTTTTAAGGCCCATGTTGAGTGCGTTTAGGGGACAGATTTGTAAATTTGTCCCCGCCTCCATTTGTCAAAATAGTCTTGCCCGGTGATAGTATCATAGAAAGATGCGTTTCTGAACTGGAATTATATATGGGAAAGGGGTACTATTAACACTTGAGCAAGCTGGATCAGCACGTAAAAAAACAACCAACTTAGGACCGCAGATGAAATAACTTGATC
>Ga0307929_1001289_pt1 | contig 19722 bp, 16 predicted proteins | sample AceLakmetage1330_FD_203160 | JGI IMG/M metagenome (GOLD analysis project Ga0307929, IMG submission 203160) | Saline water microbial communities from Ace Lake, Antarctica - #1330 | ecosystem: Environmental > Aquatic > Non-marine Saline and Alkaline > Saline | place: Antarctica: Ace Lake...
CAAAACTTTACTTCACAATCAAACTATTGTTTAAGTAAAAATTAAAACATGCAAATTGTAAAAATCATTGTTTTAGCACTCTTGTTGTCTGTTTCACAAGTAATGGCGCAGGATATCGATCAGCAGGCGATGGATAATCGGAGCATGGAAAGTGATGTGAAATCGTTTTATGCTGAAACCAAGCAGGTAACTCAGTTTATCCGTAGGTTTAATGGTGAAGAAGATATTAAGGGCATAAAGCTTTCTTATAAGGATCCCGATTACCGGGATGCTAAAAAACGGAAAAAATTTATTTCGGCTCTTTTTGATGGCGAAAATACATCCATCGCTGAATCCTTAAAAAGGGCATTCATTAATGATGTATGCAGTACTGATGAACCCAAATTACTTGATTTTCATGGTGGCGATTGGTTTGGGGAAACGTACGTAAAGTTTAAAAGGGGCAATCAGGAAACTTTTGTAACCCTTTATATGGAGCTTGTAAAAGAAAACCTGGGCTCAAAATGGGTGATTTCTGATGTTTATTACTCACCATTCGAAGATATGTACCGCAGGGATGAAGGATCTCCGGCAAGGTTTTTACATCCATTGAGCCATGAGCTGGATTTTATGAACCTCGACAAGGTTTTTAATTCCGGGATACATACCGGAGATTATTTTTACCAGGATTATAAAGTGGATAAACTGTCGATTTTTCTTTACGAGTTGCACAACAATACTTTAAAGTTTCAATATGTTTCGGGGGTTAAGTTTCACTTTTTCCAAATTGAGGGCTGGTATTTTGAAATTACTGAGTTTAACCGCCCGGGCATGAACAAGGGCTGGTTGATTTCTAATTTGATTAAACTGGAAGATGGGCAGAAAGGATCGCTAATGGAGTTTATCTATCATCGGGATTAACAGATTAGAGGTAGAAAATGAATACGTTTATTGGCAGGGCAGAGACAGGGCATGCCCTGTCTCAACAAATGGATCATAGGGCAGAGCCAAGGCATGCCTTGTCTCAACAAACAGATCATAAGAATACAATTTGATTAATTGCAATTTTGATTAGATGGTTTTGCAGAATAAAATACGTTTTTCAATTTTCATTAGATCGAAAATCTTGTCGGGATTTTTGACGCTTGCCTTAATTGTGTGCTTTTTTGGAACTACCACTATCAAAGCCCAAACTGCACTTTCAGCTGATGAAATTGATGAATACCGGGCACATGCCGAACAACTGGTTTCATTTCTTCAGTTTACCTTTAATACTATTGGTGATCCCGAGGTGTCGGTAAAGGACAAAGACATCATCATTAACCAAAGTTATGCTAAGTTTTTTGAAAGCGATAAGGTCCAGATTGAAGATGACCTTGTTGATCAACGTGATGTGCCTATCAATAAAGATGTACAGGCCTACCTGAAGGATATTGATTTTTTTTACCGGAACGTTGTCTTCGATTTTAGGATTGAAGAAATCACCCAGGAGATCAACGAAAAGGACCAGCTTTTTTTTAAAATCCGTATGAACCGCAATTTGCAGGGAATTACAATTGAGGGAGATACTTTAAATACCAACCGGATCCGCTATATCGAAATCAATCTCAATGATGCACAAAAAGACCTGAAAATTGCCAGTATCTACACCACCAAACTCAACGAAAAGGAAGAATTGCGAAAATGGTGGAATGAGCTGCCGCTAATTTGGAAAGAAATTTTTGGAGCTAACATTGCATTGGCCGATACCATCAGGATGAAAGATGTGCTTTACTTCAATGATTCTGTTGCTCACCTTGATTTTCTTACCAACCAAAGGATGAGCAGGGATACCCTGAGCCTCTTTTTAACTGATACATTAAAGATTATATTTAACGATTCTACCTGGCTCAATGCTGCCTTACTCGACAAGCAACTAAAAAAAATTATCGAACTGGATACCATCAATATCAGTTCCAAGCCCGGGATAATTTCATTGAAACCCATTTCAAAGCTTGCTAAACTACGCCGTCTCGACTGTAGCAATACAAATATTTCTGACCTGATGCCACTGCGCAACCTCACACATTTGCAGTACCTTAATTTTTCAGGTACCCAGGTTGAAAGCCTTGGGCCGCTGAGGTATTCGAATGAAATGGAACATTTGCTTTTTAGCAATACTAAAGTTACTGATATTTCCACATTAAGCAATTTCGATTTGTTGGAAACGCTTCATTTTAACCAGACAGAAATTGACAGTCTAAACCCTGTTATTGGCTTGGTTGAGTTAAGTGATCTTGAATGTGCAGCTACCCTCATCAAAGATATTACTCCATTAAGTGATTTGATAAAACTCGAGCGGCTGGATTTCTCGAACACCAGGGTTGACGATATCGGGCCCTTGAAAAAGTTGAAGGAAATTTACTTTCTCCAATTCGACAACACAGATGTTAAAAACCTTCAGCCCTTAAAAGATTTGGGTAAGCTACAATTGCTATTCATTGATGATACGCCGGTTTATGACATTTCGCCACTCTCGGGCCTGCCCGAGCTCAACAGGATTTATTGCGATCAGACCGGGATTACCCGTAAGTTGGCCAATATTTTTATGGAAGAAAATCCGGGTGTGTTAGTCATTTACGAATCGGCAGCTTTGATAAGCTGGTGGAATGAATTACCGGTAGAATGGAAAGAATATTTTTCGGAATATGTTACTTCGGGCAGTAAGCCCAAAACGGAGGATTTGCATGAAATAACCAAAATAAAGCGTGTTGATATTTCGGGTAGTGATGCGATAACAACACTTAAGCCCCTGGAAAACCTCGCCATGCTAAATAGTTTAATTTGTTCGGGCACAGGGATCGTAAACCTTCAAGCCCTGCGGGAACTGGCCGATATGAATACGCTGGATTTTTCGAATACTGCTGTGGATGATATTTCGGTGCTTTCAAAGTTGAGTAAACTCGAAGAACTTCGCTTTGACAATACACAAGTTAGCGACATAGATCCTATTATGCACCTTGATGAATTGAAGTTGGTTTATTGCGATAATTCACCAGTTGATGATGCATGGATCATGGAATTTATTATCGGGCACCCCGAGTGCCAGGTTATTTATCAAACCAAAGTATTGGAACAATGGTGGGCCAATATCCCGGAGGTTTGGAAAATGCTTGCTGGTAAATTCATCAATACCAAAGAAAATTTAACCCGTGAGCAACTCCACCAAATTGCCCGTCTGCAACGGATAGACCTGGCTGATTTTCCTGAAATGAGCAAACAGTCGATGCAAATCACCAGCCTCGAACATATCAGTAAACTTGCTTTTTTAGAAGAATTAAGTTTTACCAACACACGGGTTACCAGCCTTGAACCACTGAGGGGCATGAACTCAATCAAGGTACTGCATTGCCCGAACAACCCGATTGTTAGCCTTGAACCACTTAGTGAAGTTAAAAACCTGGAAGATTTGGATGTACACAATACCACCATCGATGATCTGCGGTTTTTATCCACCCTCGATGGGTTGAGGAAATTAAATTGCTCGGGAACGACAATCAAATCGCTTCAGGGCCTGGAGTACCTGATAAACCTGGAGCAACTCGAATGTCATAATACAGGCATTAAAAATTTGAAATATCTGCAAAACCTTGAAAATCTTAACTCGGTCAAGTGTTACAACACACGCATCAATCAGCGGACAATTGATAAATTTAAGGCCGCGCGACCGGATGTTGAGGTGATTTATTACTAATACGCTAGAGTATTTCCAAGCTAAATTTCCTCCAAATTTCAATTTGATATACGAGAGAGCTTTTCTCTCATTGGGATTTTATGTTAAAAAAAATGAAGATTCCCACACTCTTATCAAATGAAAAATTTAAATTAGTTACTTTCGCCGCCGAATTTGAAAACTGAGCATCAATGGCTTATTTTTCAATAATTTATGAATAGTGCCTAACTTAAATAAAAACGAAAATCAAATTTCTAAATAAAATCTTAAAAACATGAAAAAAGTAATCCTATTTTTTGTTGCTGTTTCTTTTACAGCTTTTTCGTTTGCGCAGGACGCAGACACCTTGAAACCATGGAAAGTTTATGGTTTGGGTAGTTTATCAGTTAATCAGGCAAGTTTTTCCAACTGGTCGGCCGGTGGCGATAATTCGCTTTCTGGTACAGCCTTGCTGAAGCTCTATACTGATTACACCAAAAACAAATCGACATGGAACACCGTGTTAAACATGAAATATGGGATGATCAAAATCGGTGATGATCCTGTGGAAAAGAATGATGACCTAATTGAGCTTATTTCCCAGTACAATTATAAACTTTCGAAAGTTTGGCGAGCCAGTGCCCAGTTGAATTTTACCTCTCAGTTTGCAAAGGGTTACGAAAATGCAGGTGATGATAATTATATTTCAAAATTCATGGCACCAGGTTATCTTACCCTTACTCCCGGTATAACTTACCAGCCAGTAGAGTACTTCAGTATATTAATCTCTCCTGTTACTCCTAAAGTTATTTTTGTAAATGATCAGGGTTTGGCCGATTTAGGTGCTTTTGGCGTTAATGGTGCAACATATGATACCGCAGGGGTTATGATTTCTGATGGTGAAACTTCGAAATTCAAGTTTGGTGCTTTTGTGGAGTTTTATTTCAAAAAAGAACTCAAAACTGATTTGGCCCTTGAGTCAAGGTTGAATGTTTTTTATAACTATTTACAAGACACCAGTATTCCTGATGGTGCTGCACCTGTTGATGTAAATTGGCAAACCTTTTTTAATTACACACTCAATAAATGGATGTCGGTTAGCTTTTTTCTCCATTTGGCTTACAGGCCAGGCGATGTGATGATTACTACTGATGATGCCGGAGTTTCAACAGCTACACCGAATGACAAGCTTCAGGTTCAGGAGACTTTAGGAATTGGACTGACTTATAATTTCTAAGCGATTTTTCAAACTTTATGTAAAACAAATATTTATCTAAATTTTTAAATTATGGAAAAAATTAATATGGAAGCTATTATGGCTTTGGTAACAGATTGGGGCCTGAAAATACTATTGGCCCTAGTGGTTCTGATAATCGGTTTATGGATTGTTAAGATGATTATGAATGCGGTTGTTAAAGGCATGGCAAAAAAAGATGTTGATCCTTCACTGAGGGTATTTCTCAAATCATTGCTTGGCATGCTGCTAAAGATAATGCTAATTATTAGTGTTATCAGTATGTTAGGCGTAGAAATGACATCGTTTGTAGCGATTCTTGCCGCAGCCGGTTTGGCTGTTGGTATGGCTTTGTCTGGCACACTGCAGAATTTTGCTGGTGGTGTGATGATCATCCTCTTCAAGCCTTTTAAAGTTGGTGATTTTATCGATGCACAAGGCTACACCGGTACTGTAAAGGAAATCCAGATTTTCAATACTATTTTGAAAACCCCGGACAACAAAACTATTATCATTCCTAATGGTGGACTTTCAACCAGTGCAATGACAAATTTTTCAACCGAGCCTCAGCGCCGTGTTGATTTCGTTTTTGGAATTGGCTATGGTGATGATATCGATAAAGCACGTGCTGTTATCGACGGGTTGATTGCAAAAGATGCCAGGATCCTCAAAGATCCTGCTCCATTTGTAGCTGTTTCCGAATTGGCTGATAGCTCAGTGAATTTTGTAGTTCGCGTTTGGGCCGATGCCGGAAATTATTGGGGGATATTCTTCGATATGACCGAAGCAGTTAAGAAAGCTTTCGACAAAGAAGGAATTTCTATTCCATTCCCACAAACAGACGTACACGTGCATACAGTGAAATAATTTTCCTTGATAGGATATTAAAAGCGGATCTGAATTTCAGGTCTGCTTTTTGTTGTTGTATTTAAGGCTTATAATATCTATATTTTGCATGTTATTGATGAACAGTTTGATTAAGCGTTTTAATAGACTGATTAGTTACAATTTCAGAATTACAATAAATTGAAGGGATCGAAAATGCTAAAATATATTTTCACAGGATACATCGAAAAAGCATTACTTCATGCCGAGTATGATAAACTTGAAGACAGAACATTTTCAGGAAGAATCCCATTATGCAAAGGGGTTATTGCTTTTGGCAATACCTTGAAGGAATGTGAAACCGAATTGCAATCTACCCTTGAAGAATGGATTTTACTTGGTTTGAAGTTAGGACACCATATACCGGTAATTGAGAATTATGATTTAAACCAAAAGCCACATGAAACTCATCACATCTACAGTACTGTTTCTATTCATAGTTATTAAAATTTCATTTTCGCAAGACCTACCACAGGCCTTCCAGTTTTCCGAAGATAGCCTTCGCCTGATCAGGGGCGGTGTTGAGTCAACAGGCTTTTATGATGAGGCCAACATAGATACCATTTATTTAGAATTCGATCAGACAAATTATTGGCAGCAAATGGTCGGTAACTGGGAAAATAAAATAGATATTCCTGCCACAATGACTTTTAACGGAGTTGTGTATGATAGCGTGGGCGCACGTTTCAGGGGGCAAACATCTTATATGTTCATCCAAAGTTCCGAGAAGAAAAGTTTCAATATCACGATGGATTATGTTTTTGATGATCAGAATGTGGGAGGTTATGAAACCCTCAACCTAATCAATGGCTACGATGACCGTTCATTTCTTAGGGAAACATTATATCATAATCTTTGCAGAAATCATATCCCAAATGCCAAGGCAAACTTTGTACAGCTCTACATCAACAATGAGAATTGGGGCATCTACATTAACGTTCAACAGCTCAATGGCCAGCACGCCGAAGAATGGTTCCTCGATAAAGGTGCTACACGTTGGCGGGCCGAAAAATTGTCCGGTGGCGGTGGAGGTAATTTTGGTGCAGGATTTTGTAGTTTGAATTACCTGGGTGACGATACAACAACTTACCAGGATTATTACCGGCTTAAAAGTGCTTCAAAACCCAATCCCTGGGACGATCTGGTGAAAGCTTGTGATGTGTTAAATAATACACCTTTGGACGTGCTTGAGGATTCGCTCAACAAATATATGGATGTGGATGGAGCTTTGTGGTTTGTAGCCCACGAAATTCTTTTTACCGACGACGATAGCTATGTACATAAAGGTGGAATGGACTATTATGTATATTTTGATGTGGCCACCAACAGGCTGGTCCCAATGGAGTACGATGCCAATACTTGCATGCAAATTAATGATGCAACTCAGTGGAGCCCTTTTTACCATGAAAACAACATCAAATATCCATTGATGAATGTTTTGTTTGATGTGCCTGAATTGAGGCAACGTTACCTGGCGCATGTAAGGACAATCATGAAGCATTCTTTTGATATCGAAATGGCTGAAGAAAAAGTTGATACTTATGCCGCCCTTATCGATCAGCACGTGAGCGATGATCCTAAAAAATTGTATTCCTACAATCAGTTTTTAAATGAAGTTGATGAGGTCAAAGACTTTTTTACCGTGCGTAAAAATTATGTTTCAAATAATACTGAAGTAAACCGTGAAGATTTGAAAATTGATGAAGTAAGTTGGAATGTGGATGGAGTAAATTTCGGACAACCGGATTCATCGCAGCTTGTTGTTGTAAACGCAATGGTTGAGGGTGAACCGGGTGTCGATAAGGTTCAATTGTATTTTGGAACAGGTTTTATGGGGCAATTTAATAAAACTGAAATGTTTGATGATGGTCAGCACAATGATGGTCAGGCTGGTGATAATATTTTTGGGGCTTCAATTCCTTCACATCCTATGGCTGAGTTTGTAAGGTTTTATATCGAAGCCATTGCAGATGATGATTGGGGAACAACATCCTATAATCCTGAAGGCGCCGAACATGATGTTTATCTCTACCAGGTGGAAACATCAGTTTTGGAATACAGCGACGTGGTGATCAACGAGCTGATGGCAGATAATGTAGCTGCAGTTCCTGATCCCGCCGGTGAGTTCGACGATTGGATTGAGCTTTTCAATAAATCAGCTGAGGCAATTGATTTGAGCGGATATTTTCTTTCGGATCGATTGGACGAACTTACAAAGTGGCAATTCCCCGAAGCAAGCACAATTGAAGGCAATGGGTACCTAATAGTTTGGGCAGACAAAGATGAAGACCAGGAAGGCTTGCATGCCAATTTTAAACTTTCGAAGGATGGGGAGACGGTCTATTTTTCGAATGCTGACAGTGAAATTGCCAACGAGGTAAGTTTTGGTAATTATGGATCAGACTATGCCTTTGCCCGCAGGCCCAACGGGACTGGTGATTTCGTTTGGCAGGAACACACCTTTGCAGGGCCTAATTCCACTACATCCATTCAAAACACCGTTATTGAGAGCCCGTTTAAGTATTATCCCAACCCGGCAAAAAATCAGTTAACCCTGGAGTTAAATAGCAAATCGGAGGCCAATGTCGTTGTTTATTCCTTGCTGGGGCAGAAAATCTTTGATGATTTCATTATTGGTAAAAAGCAAATAAACACTTCTAACTGGCAAGGTGGAATTTATTTTGTTGGAGTTGAAGGTAGTAAGTTAAGCAAGTTGATTATCCGGTAAGGAAAATAATCGATCCATTATTTTAAAACGTCGGCATCAGGAGGATTTTTCTTTATTCCCATCAACGCATGAATAAGTAAGAAAAGTAACAGGCTGAAAACGGCACCTATAAGAGTTCCATATATGTCTTTCCAATCAAAAGTTCCCTTGGGTAGATAGGGCTGCAAAATTTCATAAACGATGTATCCAACAGTGAAAAAGGCGATCAAATAAAAGCCCTTTTTCCTGCCCGGGTTTAAAATTGAAAGCCCAAAGAAAATTTGCACGACTATTCCCCCCAGGTTGCCCATCGAATCGGCAATTCCAAAATCATTGATATTGTTTTCGTAAATGTAAGGCCGGTAAATGTACCTGCCAAGTTCAGTCAGGGCGAATGAAAACAGAAAGGTAATGAAGTAAGTTATGCGGAGGGCGTCAATTTTTTTTATTCTGTCTTTATCTAGGAAAAAACTCATATTACCTCCTTTTCTATCACTTTCAAATCTATCAGTGCATCTACAATATCCAGTATTTCGGAGGAGTGGGATGCCTCAACTTCAGCTTTTTCCATAATCTCATTTACATTCATAAATTCAGCACTTGGGAAGGGTAAATGAAATAGGAATTTTCCCTGCGGAATACTGAGGTTGATACGGCGCTCTGTTTGATCCCGGCCTTTCCCTTGCCAAATTGCAACACTGCTGATGTATTGGTTGTTTCGGGATGTGGTAAAGCGGACGCCTGCATTTTTTCTTTCACGTATGCAAAGACCGGGTTCTTCGGATTGTTTTTCTTCCGGGAAGAGCGGCGTTAAATCTACATCCATGCTAATTTCCTTGACTTTTAAAATGTACCTGAAGTAGGGTCGCTTTTTCTCAAAGACTTCTTCCTTGGTAAGGATCTCCAACCCGGCCATTGCCTCCAAAAAATCCTGCACGGTTTTAATATGAAGGTTGAGCCTTGAAGCAGCTTCCGATGCCGAGATACTGGTATAGGTCGCCAGCAACCTGAACAAATCTTCGGCGTAGTCCTTCGATATATACGATCCTAATATGGCTGCTTGTTTAAAATCCATTATTCTATTACCCTTCTTCTTGTTTATTCTTCTCTGCGCCCTTTGCGACCTCTGCGGTTTATTTTTTTTAACCGCCAATTACGCGGAGTTCGCAGAGGTAAAACATCATTACAGTTTTATCCTTATCTTCTTCTCTGCGTCCTCTGCGCCATCTGCGGTTTATTTTTTTTAACCGCCAATTACGCGGAGTTCGCAGAGGAAAACATCAATACAGTTTTATCCTTATCCTCTTCTCCGCGTCCTTTGCGTACTCTGCGGTTTGATTATTTTAACCGCTAAGTACGCGGAGGTCGCAGAGGTAAAACATCATTACAGTTTTATCCTTATCCTCTTCTCCGCGTCCTTTGCGTACTCTGCGGTTTATTTTTTTACAACCGCCAAGTACGCGGAGTTCTCAGAGGGGAAAACATCAATACAAGTTCCTGTCTCATCTTCTTCTCTGCGTCCTTTGTGCTCTCAGCGGTTTACTTTTTAACCGCCAAGTACGCAGAGTTCGCAGAGGAAAACATCAATACAGTTTTATCCTTATCCTCTTCTCCGCGTCCTTTGCGTACTCTGCGGTTTGATTATTTTAACCGCCAAGTACGCGGAGGTCGCAGAGGTAAAACATCATTACAGTTTTATCCTTATCCTCTTCTCCGCGTCCTTTGCGTACTCTGCGGTTTGATTATTTTAACCGCTAAGTACGCGGAGTTCTCAGAGGGGAAAACATCAATACAAGTTCCTGTCTCATCTTCTTCTCTGCGCCCTTTGCGACCTCTGCGGTTTATTTTTTTACAACCAACTTCATGTACTTGCAGTATAGCTACAAATTATTAACAAGTCTGTTGATGCCATATTTAATCAAACTAACATTAAAGTTTATCAGATACCCCAACTTACACCCAGACAATTTCAGGTAAGAAAGTATTTGCGCAGTGTGAACATCATTGAGCTCTGCAACCGATTTATTCTCAATTATCACTTTATCTTCAACCAAAATATCAACACGGTAACCCACATCAAGGGTTACATCTTTGTAAACGACTGGCAAAGCTTTTTGAGCTTCTGCCTTTAGCCCGGCCTGTTGTAGTTCATAAACCAGACAAGCCTCATAAGTTGACTCAAGCAATCCCGGGCCTAATGCTTGATGCACTTGAAAAGCACAATCGACGATAATAGTTCCAATTTGATTTTCTGTCATAATATATATTTTTAATGATTAACCTTATCCTCTCTGCGCCCTTTGCGCTCTCTGCGGTTTGATTTATTCAGTTATAGGATTTAGCCTTAAATCGTTAATTTTATCAGTCACCCAACTCCCTTCGCCCTTGAAGATTTTTTCAAAATATTACCTTTAGGATAAAACATACCAATGCCAGATTTACCGAGCCCAGCCACACATAATACAATTTGCCTGTTTTTCCGTTCTCCTGCTTAGTTAATTTTCTGTACTTGTCAGCATACGGAATTATCATCAGCCTAAGTAGTATCCATTTTATTTTCACGCCTCGCTTATTCAGGTAATCAATAATTGCTATTGAGCTTACTACATAAATAAGCAAAAAGGTTATGATTAGTGATACAAAAACTGCTTCTGTTATTTCCATAATTATTCATCCTTGTACGACATGCAAATCTGGTTTTTGCGCATGAAAGCAGCAAAAGAAAGTACTTCATCCCTGGTAGCATCTATCTTTCCCACTGGCAGAGGTCTTTCGGTGTAAGTGTCTTCAGATGGGGCAACACCCTGTGCAGCAAGTTCCAGGATTTCCGTACCCTTCCATTTCACTTTTCGGGCAGCCATTAAATAGAGCAACCAAATCCACAGGACAACCATACAAATACCGAAAAAACGTGCCAGTGGAGGGAAAACTTTTGCAGGATATCCATCATACTGATATTGCATTGTCCACAGTGTGCACCCAAAGGCAATCAAATATGCACCACTTATCAGATAAGTGGTGCTTCTTGTCCTTGAATAATAAAATCCCAGGCTTATCGCAGCATAAAGAAACATAATTACGCCAAGTACTTTTAGCGCATGCACCGGACCAATAATGAGTGCGCTTATCGCGAAAATAATTAGCGAAGCAATCGCGGGCACAAAACCAACTATGGACTTTTCGGGTTTCAGTTTTCTGTTATAAATCATTTTTAAAATTTTATTTTGGGCACTGTTATTCTGTACTTTATATACTTCAATAAATATGAACTTTACAAAAGTATAACTTTATGTATCCCTTTGTCAAGTTTTTTAACATTTATTTTGTTTATGGTGAAAAATAGAAATTCAGGAATTAGTTAAACCATTTGGCTTTTGACGTGTTATTTAGAATCTCTAAAAATTTAATACATTCGCAAAATGGCAAATACACTTTTCGATAATTTTCGATCAAATAATATTGATTTGAACAACCGCGCTGTAATGGCTCCTTTAACGCGTCGCCGGGCAGACAATCCTGAGCACGCAGCAAACGATTTGATTGCTGAATATTATAAGCAACGTTCCTCGGCAGGTTTAATCATTTCGGAGGGTAGCCAAATATCCCCCGAAGCTTATGGTTACACCGGATCGCCGGGTTGCTATTCTGTAGCACAGATTGAAGGCTGGAAAAAAACTACTAAAGCAATACATGGTAAGGGAGGAAAAATATTTCTTCAACTCTGGCATGTGGGGCCTTTTTCTCACAGTTTACTGCAACCAGAAAAAAAACCCCCATTGTCGCCATCTGGTGTTAAACCCGAGGGAGAGGTCCTTACGCAGGATGGTCATAAAGACTTTGAATCTCCCGGTATTATGAGTATCAAGGAGATTTACAAAACCATCGAAGATTTTGGCCGTGGAGCAAAAAATGCCATTGATGCCGGATTTGATGGTGTTGAAATTCATGGTGCCCATGCTTATATCATCGATCAGTTTATTATGGATGGCACTAACAAAAGAGAGGATGAATTTGGGGGCTCAATTGAAAACCGTGCAAGATTTCTGTTTTTGGTGATTGATGAAATACTAAAACACCTTCCTGCCGGAAAAGTTGGTTTGAGGTTGTCACCCAAAGCAGTCAGGCCTGATATGTCTGATTCAAGCCCTGAAAAAACATATGGCTACATCATTGGAAAGCTAAATGATTATGACCTTGCCTATCTGCACATTAGCGAAATGATGTCGCCAGAAACCAGGTTGAATAATCCTGAACAAACTATCATCCCGTTTTACAGAAAAATTTTTAATGGCACACTTATCTCCTGTGGAGGTCATGGCCCTGAAAGCGCCAACCGGATGCTGGATAACAACGAAGCAGACCTGATCGCCTTTGGCAAACCCTTCATTTCAAATCCTGACTTGGTGGAGAGATATAAGACGGGTGTCCTGCTAAATGAACCAGATAAATCAACCTTTTATCATGGTGGGGCGAAGGGATTTACAGATTATCCGTTTTTGGATTAACAGCTTAAATTTGTGAAAATCTGTGCAACTCGTCTCGCCTGTCCGCCGTACTACTTTGGCAGGCGGGCCGTTGGCGGATCTGAGGCTCTTTTCAAAAGCTCAACTATATTTTATGATTAGTGGCATTAATCATTATTAGCACATTTTGATTAATATCATTAATCATTATTTATGGTTTTTGAATATTCTCCTCGGATATCAATTTCGGAAAATCAAACTCCAAAAATTTAGGTTCGTTGTTGTTATCTTCAGTTTTATTACATGATGAAATTGAGAATAGAATTATTGTAACCGGTAGGAGTTGTGTTGGAAAAGCCCATTTATTTTTTTTATGATTGACAGAATTAGATGAATACTGGTTCGGAAAATTTTAAAGAGATATTCAAAAATAGGCTAAATTTTTCGATACTCAAACGGAGGTTAATGTACCTTTGTCATGGATAAAAATAACAATAATGGAATTCAACTTAAACGGGCAGGAGTACATCCAACTTATGCAACTCCTAAAATTTACAGGGCTTGTTGATACAGGTGGTGATGCTAAACTCCACATTGATGGGGGTGAGGTAATAGTAAATGGGAAGCAAGAATTTCGGAGACGCAATAAACTGAGGGCAGGTGATAAGGTAGAATTCAATGGGCAAACAGTTTTGATTTTGCTCTAATCAAAGTTATACACCGAACTTTGAGCCCACTCCGAAAAATAATTATTTTAATTCAAATTTGGGCTAAAGCCCCAATAATAAGCAATTTGACTTACCACGGGCTTAAGCCCGTGGTAAGTGATAGCCAACCCCGCACATGCGGGGGACTTTAGTCCAAAGTCGTTACTTTTCTAAGTGGATCCAACTTTGAACGCTGAACACAAAACGCTAAACACCAAACTTGTCTCGCCGAAGGCGGGCGTTAAACCCATTTCTCCACCCACTTCCTTGCATTTACAAAAGCTTCTAACCATGGTGTCATTTCATCATTTGTACGGCATTCGGGATAATGCGCCCATTGCCAGGGAAGAATTGCCCGTTCGAGGTGTGGCATCATCGCCAGATGGCGGCCATCGTCGGAAACTAATCCTGCAGCAGCAAAAGGAGAACCATTGGGGTTGCCCGGATATTGGTCGTAGGAAAATTTTACAGGAATTTTGTAAGCCTTTTCAACTTGAGGAAAATCAAACTTACCTTCACCATGTGCAACCCAAATTCCCAGCCTCGATCCAGAAAGTGATTTTAACATCACCGAATCATTGGTCTCGATTTCAACATTTACAAAACCTGATTCAAATTTGCCTGAATCGTTGTGCAGCATTTTAGGATGGATATCATGATCAGGGTAGATCAGTCCCAGTTCCGTCATTACCTGGCAACCGTTGCAAATTCCCAGGCTTAGTGTATCAGGACGGGCATAGAAGTTGTCCAGAGCTTTTTTTGCTTTTTCGTTGTAGAGGAACGCGCCGGCCCAGCCTTTGCCTGAGCCCAATACATCAGAATTCGAAAAACCTCCGACAAATACGATAAAGTTAATGCCTTCGAGTGTTTCACGGCCAGTGATTAAATCCGTCATGTGAACGTCTTTCACATCAAATCCGGCAAGGTACATGCTCCATGCCATCTCCCGATCGCCATTCACACCCTTTTCGCGAATGATGGCAGCTTTAATTCCACTTTGATTCCTTCGTTTGGGGTCAATTCCAAACTGAGAGAACTTACCCGAAAACTCAGCCATATACCTAAATTTCAAATGCTGGCTTTTATAATTGTTAAAACGAGCCAGGGCTAAATCGGGTTGTGTTTGATTCTTTTCGAAAAGATAGGAAGTTTTGAACCAGAGTTCACGCATAGCATCAATATCAAATTCGCTTTCGTGTGAATGATGTTTGATGGTCAATTTTCGATCTTTAGTTGGCAGACCAATAACCCTTGCTTCAACCCCCTGTACCATCAATTTGTCAGCTACCTTCAAATCCTTTTTAGCCTGGATAACAACTGCGGGCTTTTCGCTGAATAATAAACGGATGATATCATTTTCGTAAAAACCATTCAGGTCAATATTTAGTCCGCCTTTTCTATTCGCAAAATTCATCTCCAGCAATGCGGTGATCAGACCACCAGCAGAAATATCATGCCCGGATAAAACCGAACCCTCGTTGATTAATTTCTGAATTGCATTAAACGTATTTTTAAAATATGTCGAATCCGGTACATTAGGAGTTTTCGTTCCCAAAGTATCCAGCACCTGCGAAAAACTGCTTCCACCCAATTCGAAGCCGGCCTTAGAAAACGAAACATAAATTATCTCTGTATCATCAACCTGAGCCAAAACTGGCTTTACAACTTTGGCAATATCTTCAACCTCGCCCACAGCAGAAATGATTACTGTTCCGGGTGCAATCACTTTTTCGCCATCGGGATATTTTTGTGTCATCGAGAGAGAGTCTTTTCCTGTTGGGATATTTACTCCTAAGCTGACGGCAAACTTACTAACTGCCTCCACAGCCTTGTACAACCTGGCATTCTCTCCTTCGTTCCTTGCCGGCCACATCCAGTTTGCTGAAAGTGAAACACCTTTTAATCCCTGATCGATGGGAGCCCAAACCAGGTTGGTAAGTGCTTCGGCAATGGAAAGTACCGAGCCATTTTCAGCATCCACAAGGCCTGCAACCGATGCATGGCCTAATGAAGTTGCAATTCCTTTTTTGCCCTGGTAGTCGATGGCGACCACACCAAGATTATTCAACGGGACCTGGATTTCGCCAGCACATTGCTGCATGGCGATTTTTCCGGTTACCGAGCGGTCCACTTTATTGGTTAGCCAGTCTTTACAGGCCACAGCTTCAATTTGTAAAACTGATCCCACATAAGATTCCAATTTATGAGGATCATATTTTAGCTCTTGAAAACTGGCTTCTGAAGTTTGATCTTCAAGCAGGGTTTTTGGTGGTTTACCAAAAAAATCAGTAAGGTCGAGATCAATAGGATGAACGTTGGAATTCTTTTTATAGAAAGTAAATTTGTGGTCACCGGTAGTTTCGCCCACTTCATAAAATGGGCCCCTTTCCCGCTGTGAAACATGTTTCATCAAATCCACATCTTTCTTTTTCATCACCAAGCCCATGCGTTCCTGCGATTCGTTTCCAATAATTTCTTTATCAGATAGGGTAGGGTCTCCAACCGGAAGTTTTTCCATATTGATGACTGCACCGGTTTCTTCAACCAGCTCCGAAAGGCAATTCAAGTGGCCACCTGCGCCGTGATCGTGAATGGAAACAATTGGATTTTCCTTGGCTTCAAGCATCGCACGGATAGCATTAAACGTCCGTTTTTGCATTTCGGGGTTTGAACGCTGCACGGCATTGAGTTCAATCTTGTTGGCAAACTGCCCCGTAGCCACCGATGACACAGCACCTCCACCCATACCGATGCGATAGTTGTCGCCACCCATCACAATCACGGCATCGCCCTTGCCGGGACAATCTTTTTGTGCACCCTCTTTTTTTCCAAATCCAACACCACCGGCCAGCATGATCACTTTATCGTAACCAAACTTTTTTTCTCCTTCGGCATGTTCAAAAGTCAATAGGCTTCCGCAGATGAGCGGCTGTCCAAATTTATTCCCAAAATCACTGGCGCCATTTGAGGCTTTAATCAGGATATTCAGCGGCGTTTGGTACAACCACTTGCGCTCTTCAAATTTCGATTCCCAATCCCTGGAATCATCGAGGCGCGGGTAGGAAGTCATGTAAACCGCCGTACCTGCCAGTGGAACACTTCCTTTTCCGCCGGCCATGCGGTCACGGATTTCTCCGCCCGAACCGGTGGCAGCACCATTAAATGGCTCCACTGTTGTTGGAAAATTATGGGTTTCGGCTTTGAGTGAGATGATCGAATTGAAATCCGTCACCTCGAAATAATCAGAAGTATCCTGCCGCTTCGGGGCAAACTGTTCCACTTTCGGGCCATCAACAAATGCCACATTATCTTTATATGCCGAAATAATTTTATTGGGATTTTCTTTTGAAGTTTTTTTGATTAGCGAAAACAATGACTCCGGCATCTCCTTGCCATCAATCACAAAAGTGCCATTAAAAATCTTATGTCGGCAGTGTTCCGAATTCACCTGTGCAAACCCATACACCTCACCGTCCGTCAGTTTTCGATCAAGTCTTTGGCTCAATTGCTCAAGATATTCAACTTCGTCATCACTCAATGCAGTACCTTCCTTCTGATTATAATCGGCGATGTCATCAATAAAAATGATTGGATCGGGTTGCTTTACAATGGTGAAAATATCCTGACCAAGGTCTTCATAAAATGCAGAAAGCATTGGATCATATTCAGTATCCCGCCCAGAGACTTCATAAAACTCTTCAATCCGAACAATACCATCAATGCCCATATTTTGGGTAATCTCCACGGCATTAGTACTCCAGGGTGTAATCATCTCTTTGCGTGGACCAATGAAATAGCCAGAGAGGTTTTTCTCATCAATCAAAGTGGTGCCTCCAAAAAGCCAGTTCAGTTTTTCAAGGTCTTTTTGTATTAAATTTGATTTTGCCTTTAGGACAAAAATCAGTGAATTGTTGCGAAAGAAATGTATCATTTTCAGAGCTTTAAATTAGGCCGCAAAAATAGGAAATGAAAATGGTTTTGGCGAGAAACATTTATTCACATGCAGCAGGGAGTTATTAAATTCTAAAGATTTTTGTTGTATTGGTTTTACAGAACTATTTTCAATTAATTAATTTAGCAGAAAAATAAAACTCAACCAACATGAGAGAAGTTATCATTAACAGGGGAGAAGACAATTTTTGGGTTGCGGAGTGCCCTAGTTTGCCAGGCTGCATTAGCCAGGGTGAAACAAAAAAGAAGGCGATTTTCAATATTAAGGAAGCGATTGGTTTATATATTGAAGTGATAGAAGATGATAAGCTTCCAATACCTGAAGAAAAGTTTGAGTCGATGGTCCTTGCGGTATGGAGGGCAAAGTTTTATTGAGCTTCTTTAATTCAAAAAAACACCACACATTGCTTTTCATATCATTAAATATTTTACTTTTGCAACCCTGTTTTAAGAAAAAGCAGGTATCGGGGTGTGGCGCAGTTGGTAGCGTGCTTGACTGGGGGTCAAGAGGCCGGAAGTTCGAGTCTTCTCACTCCGACATTAAAATCAGATGGTTGCATAATGTAAAGTTGTGCAACCATTTTTATTTTACATCAAATGTATATACAATTCCAGTAAATGGCATTTTTCGGTAAAAAAGATTGATAAGGAATAAAATCATTTATTCAACTTTTTTTGCTCCTTATGTTCAATAAAATTCTGGGAAGTAACAACACTTTTTCCAGTTGTATCCTCTAACTTTTCCCGGGCAGCCTTGGCTACATTACCTCCGGCTTTAGCTACCTTTTTGTTTTGATCAAAACCTTGTACGTTTTTGTCTTTAGCAATTTCGGTGGTGGAAGCCTCCGCAAGCATATTCAAAACCAATTCCAAATTAGACATGTTATCTCGTAAGTTTTCCTTTTTTAGGTTTTTTAATTTCTTGTAGCCCTTTGTGTCTAATCCAGCCCATGCCTTTGTAATTTCATCCGTGAGAATGGCATATTCTATCCCTTTTTTCACTCCTCGTATGTCCCATTCATCTGTCAATTCTTTGCGAACTTCAATACTTTTCAAACGCTGATTTACCCATTCTTTGGAATAACCCTTTTTTAAATAAGTTTCCATAGCGCGGTCAAATGCTTTTTCGGGGTCTTCGGTTTCTTCAATGCGTTCATAACCCACTTTTGCCAACCAGAGTTTAAAAGGTTCAGCTTTTGGAGAAGGGATAGACTGAATAAGACGTAAAAGTTGCTCGGTATCTGCAACATCAGTTAGTCGCATTTTTCCATCAGTAGCTTCCATTTTCAAACGGTTACAATTTGTAACCGTTTCATTTCCTTCTTTATTTAATCTGTGTTTCAGGACTTTCCAGTAGTTTCGTGCTTTTTGGTGGTCATTCTCAGTCAAAATACCAACTACATCTATGATGGAAAAATACCAGATTTCCTGTTTATCGTCCCAATGGACACGTACTTGTTTTTCGCTAAATAGCTTAATTGCGGTTTCTTTGGTCATTGTTTAAAAGTTTGCTTAAAAATACAAAATTAATTCATAAGGATTCAGTTTTTTCGTCACATGGGATCATCAGGGCTTCGTCGGACTGGTCCGAAATAATAATAAGGTAGTTGCATTATAAAATATGTAGCTGCCTTTTTTATTTAAAATAAAATTTTCTCGGAAAGTCTTTTGGGGTTCAGGGGTAAAAAAGTCGAAGGGATTATATACATGAGTTGTCCACAATATTAGAATTCACAAAAGAATGGAAATCTATTAACTTTGTAAAATGAAATATCCAAACGACCATATAAATAAAATCATTTGCGGTGATAAACTAAAAAAACTGAAACTAAAGATGAGTCAAACTGCCTACATAATTTACCAAAAAAGATACATTTAAAAGATAGGAAGGAATCCTGAAAACAAGTTACCTCTCATTTTGTGAAGGAATTCTCGAAAGAGCAAAATATCAAAACTCCAACAGATGTCAGAGAAATTATTATCTGTATTTTTGAAAACTCTAACAGGGAATGGGCGTTTCGAGCAAGCACTGGTATGAAATACATAAGCAGTAGGTGGAAAGTAAAAACGAATTAATAAAAACATCATGACATACACTGAAATTC
>Ga0307929_1001292_pt1 | contig 19645 bp, 9 predicted proteins | sample AceLakmetage1330_FD_203160 | JGI IMG/M metagenome (GOLD analysis project Ga0307929, IMG submission 203160) | Saline water microbial communities from Ace Lake, Antarctica - #1330 | ecosystem: Environmental > Aquatic > Non-marine Saline and Alkaline > Saline | place: Antarctica: Ace Lake...
TACATAAACTAAAAGGATGGCGAAACAGGTGGGTCTCTAAACCATGGCTTTCCTGGTTACGAATTACCGGTGGGGTGGGTCCATTTATCGGCGGTGGGTGGGTTCGTTCCTTTGCGGTGGTGGCAATTCTGGATTTTTTACAGCGGTGATTTGCTCTATCTGGGGATTACTTCCAATTTTATTAAAACCACATCGAAACATGGAATTGTGCAATGAATTTGGTCCAAAGTTCTGCGGTGAGGAATTATATATGAGTTGTCATGCCATGACCGAACCATCGAGCGGTTCAGATATTGAGAATATAGGGCGTATGCGTGGAAAAACGATACAGACGACTGCTACGATTGAAGGTGATGAATGGGTAATAAATGGACATAAGTTGTGGCCCTCGAATTCAGGCGAAGTAGGAAATCTTTATGTAGTGGTCTGCACGACGAAGAAAGAATCAATGGACCCGAATGACTTTGCGTTAATCCTGGTGCCTGCCGATGCAGAGGGTGTTTCTGTCGGTGGCGCTTACCACAAGGCAGGTATGGCAGCGGATATGAACACGGACATCTGGTTTGATCATGTCAGAGTTCCAAAAAGATACAGGCTGCATGGCCCGGGCAATGACCTCAAATACTTCAAAGAGGTTATTACCTACGGTAATATCGCATCGGCTGCCGCGTGTGTGGGTGTGATGAAAGGCGCTTATGAGATCATCAAAAAGTGGACCACTGAAAGGGTCATTGCCGGGAAACCTCTTAAGGAGCATAGTATGGTCGCGGCTATGCTTTCTGAGATAGCTATACTTATTGAGGCAACCTCCGCATGGATGTACGTGTATGCAAGAGAGGTCGACCATCCTGAGTTAACTGGTGTAGACCCATGGGATGAGAGGCTACTTCTTAAGAGTAGAGGGCTTGCCCTATTTGCCAATGATGCCGTTGAGCGGGCTTGCAGTCGGGCCATGGATTTTATGGGCTCTTACGGATATTCCAGAGAGTTTGATATTGAAAAGCATTGGAGGGATAGCAAGATGATAGGTCTCTGGATGGGAGGAAAAGGATTAAAGACCTTGGAGAATGCCCGGTATTGGTATGATCTGGAGACTTTATAAACATATGGAAAAGTATTTTTTACAAGAACTATCTACAGGAGGCAAGGAAATGGCAGTTTTATATCCGTCACAAGAGTGGTGTGAGGAGTGGAAAAAAGCAATAAACGACAGCAAAGAATGTGCCGAAAGGGGAAAAAATTGGGGTGTAGACTTTAATGGAAGCTTCATTTTTGAGCTGCAGCCAAGTGGAGGTCTGGAGAAAACCGTGTATGTTTATATGGACGGGAAGGGTGGAAAATGCCTGGATTGTCGGATAATTAACGATCCTTCAGAAGTAGATGCAGGTTTCTTCGTCCCCGGACCCTACGAAGACTACAAAAAAGTTGTTAAAGGGGAAAAAGATTTTATAGAAGGCGTGGTGAGAGGAATTTTCAAGCTTAAAGGGGATATGAGCAAGATAATGCGGAATGCTCGGTTCATAAGGGCAATAGCTGATTCAATAAGCACCTTTGAAGCAGAATATCTTGGTGAATAAGAGTCTAAGCAGAAGAGTTATTTAGAAAACCATGACGATTTATCTTTATCACGATGGCTGCCCAGTTTTTCTGATGGGTAGCCATCTGAAGAAGGTATTTTGCAGCTAATTCGAGACCAAATTTAGTTGGCGAGACACACAAAAACAGGAGGCAATTTTTGGAAACCTAAACAAAAAGGGTATTTGCCGAAATCAAGACAGAGGGATCAGTTATTTCTGTTTATTTAACAAGACGAGGAGTGGATAGATATGCGTGAAGTGAAGAGAAAAGGAGAGGAACTTAATGGCCTGGGTTTGACGCTTAAACAAATTATGGACGAAACCATACAGGATCAAAAGGTATGGAAAAGCATTAAAAAATTGGAAGGTTCTCTGGTGGTCAGAGAAGAGGCTACTGACGTGGCCGTTACCATTTTTTTTAGTAAAGGCGATGTAGAGATTCAAAATAGTGCAATAGACAAGCCATCGGCATATGTGAAAGCCGGATTTGAAGAACTTGCAGATATAAGCAGTGGTCAGGTACACCCAGTTATGGCATTGATCACCAGAAAGATAAGGGCTGGGGGGAATCTTCTAAAACTTCTTAAGATGACAAAGACGCTCATAAGTCGCTAACAATAAAGAAGGGATGCTAAGGAGGGTGAAAATGTTCGGATTTATAGGAAAAATCCTAAGAGTGGATCTGACAAATTCCAAGATTTCTGAAGAACCTATATCGGAGAAATATTCCAGGATGTTTGTGGGCGGCAGTGGTCTGGCCACCAAGTATCTTTTTGATGAATTGGAACCAGGCGTAGATCCCTTAGGCCCTGAAAACATGTTGATATACATGACAGGCCCCCTCACTGGCACTCTCTCGCCCAGCTCCGGTCGTTTCAGTGCCGTGGCCAAATCCCCGTTGACCAATTTTCTGGGATCGGCCAATTCAGGCGGACGCTGGGGTGTGGACCTCAAAAGGAGCGGTTTTGACGGTATAATAATTCAAGGCATGTCATCAAAGCCTGTCTATCTCGTGATCAATGATGGGAAGGCAGAACTTAAAGACGGAGGTGATCTCTGGGGCAAGGGTACCAAGGAGACTACAGCATTGATTAAAGAAGAACTGGGTAAAAAATTTAATGTTTCCTGCATCGGAATCGCTGGTGAAAATCTGGTTAGATATGCTGCCATCATGAACGACCTAGATAGAGCCCTTGGAAGATGTGGCTTGGGAGCTGTTATGGGTTCAAAGCGTTTAAAGGCTATAGCTGTAGCAGGGAATCAAAAGATTGATCTTGCCGATAAAAGGGCTTTTAATGAAGCAGCAAAGGCAGCAAATGAATTTGTAGACGAGAGTCTCCTGAAGATTACCCTTGAAGTCTATGGAACAGACATGGTCCTTGATCTCGTGAATGTCAAAGGCGGCCTGCCCACCAGAAACTGGCAATCCGGCTCTTGCTCCTATGCAGATAATTTAAATGGACCTGCACTCAATGAAAAGATCCTTAAAGGCAGAAAAGCCTGTTTTGCCTGCCCGATCGCATGTGGGAGGTTATCAGAGGTCAAGGCAGGGAAATATGCATGTAAGGGAGAGGGGCCGGAATATGAAAGCGTTGGGTCACTGGGCACAATGTGTGATGTTGGTGACCTGGAACCGATTACGTTTGCACATCTCCTTTGCAATGATTATGGCCTGGATACTATTTCTACAGGCAGCACCATAGCCTTTGCAATGGAATGCTATGAGAAGGGCATAATAACCAAGGCAGAAACGGATGGGTTGGAAGTAAAGTTTGGTGACGCAGATGTGATGATAGAACTTGTTCATAAAATAGCCAAGAGAGAGGGTATCGGAGACCTCTTGGCGGAGGGCACAAAAAGGGCCTCCGAGAAATTAGGCAAAGGCAGCGATAGATTTGCCATGCATGTCAAGGGCTTGGAACTTCCGGCTTATGATTGCCGGGCTACCAAAATAACCGGCCTGGCATTTGCCACTGCAAATAGAGGGGGTGACCATATCACGGCTTACATACAGGGTCCGACGTTTCTGGACATTCCCTTTCTAGTTGTGGAGGAAAGTACGATCGAGGATGTGTCGGTTGAAAATCCAGCTGAGGCAAAAATCGTCCAAGTTATGGAGGATGCATTGACCGTTTTTGACGCTGTGGGGTCCTGTAAATTCATGGGAATGGCTCTAATGGCCGAAGACATAGTTCCCGTTATAGCAAATGCAACCGGTTGGAAATTTGATGTGAGTGAGTTCAGGAAAACAGGAGAGAGGATTTATAATCTTTCACGCGCCTTCAATATAAGGGAAGGCTGCAGTCGAGCGGATGATACCCTCCCAAAACGGCTGACGGAAGAGCCTTTGTCCGAAGGACCAGCCAAGGGGCAGGTCGTAAACCTTGAACCTCTTCTGGAGGCCTATTATGAGTTTCGGGGCTGGGACAAGGCCACCGGCCGACCCACAGCAGCGAAGCTTAAAGAACTGGGGCTGGACGACCTTATTGATAAGATAGGAGCAGCGTGAGATGAGTGCCTACATTGATAAACCATGGCTGAATGAATATAAGTTAGGTCCGTTTAATTTGAGAAAAACCATGGAACCTTATCCCGAGGTTCCTTTATTCAGCTTTTTTGATGATACTACCTCACGTTATCCTCAACGATCCGCCTGCCTGTATTTAGGGAGAAAAATAACCTGGAAGGAGCTCAAGCTTTATGTGGACAAACTGGCATCTGCCTTAAAAGGCCTCGGCGTGGAAAAGGGTGACAAGGTCGCCACCATTCTCCCCAGCAGCCCACAGTTTGTGATCAGCGATTACGCTATCCAGAAAACAGGTGGTGTACATGTTCCCTGCAGCCTGTTACACAAGAGCCATGACCTGATTTATGAGATTGGTGAATCAGGGGCAGAAACCATTATCTGTTTGGACAAATCTCTCGAACTCGTCAATTCAATAAAGGATCAGACAAAATTGAACAGTATAATAATTACCTCTTTGGAAGATTTTTCCCCAGAGGAACCAAAACTGAAAGAAGCACCTGGTACCTGGCAATTGCGAGATCTAATCGCAAGAAACGATCCCAATCCGCCGAAAGTTGAAATTAACCCAAAGGAGGATCTGGCTGAACTCGTATTCACGGGAGGCGCAACAGGAAAACCTAAAGGGGTCATGCTGACCCATTACAACCTGACTTCAAATACCCTGCAATCCTTACCATGGGCATTAGGTCCTTTAGAAAAAGGAATTAAGGGAAAGTCTTCCATGTTGATAGGAACCCCCACTTTTCATGCATACGGACATTGGGCCGTGCGTGCAGCTGTATACTGGGGACTTCAAATGCTCTTAATTCCGGATTCTAGAGATAGTGACACGATTGTAGCGCTACTAAAAACATACCGCCCTTTTATGGCTACGTTGGTCCCAACTCAATATATGAGGATTGTTGAAAAGAAGATCGGTAGAACAAATACCACTTTTACCTCGGGTGCAGCCCCCCTTCCCGGAAACATTGTCAAGGAATTCAAAAAGGAGACCGGTATGCCGATAACAGAAGCTTACGGTCTAACAGAAACAGGTCCTCTAACCCATTTCAATCTATCAAGTTTTGCCAAGATCACAGGCTTCATGCCCTTTGAAAAATCGGGATCAATAGGCGTGCCAGTTGTTGATACGGAGGTGAAGATTGTAAACAATGAAACGGGCGAAGAAGTTCCCGTTGGAGAAATCGGAGATCTCTATGTTCGTGGACCACAGGTGATGAAGGGTTACTGGCCAACTCCCAGGAAAGGTTTGGAGGATGGCTGGCTCCCTACGGGAGATATCTGTCGGATGGATGAGGACGGGTATTTCTTCCTTGTTGATAGAGATAAAGATATGATCAATATTTCTGGAAACAAGGTTTACTCAACAACAGTTGATAACATTCTTTTTGAGCACCCGGCAGTTGCTACTGCCGTAACTATTGGGATTCCTGATCCTGACCGTCCAGGCAGCGAAAGGGTAAAAGCATTTATCGTTCCAAAAGATGATTACAAAGGAAAAATAACTAGTGATGAGATAATCACTTACTGTCGTGAAAAGCTTGCGCCCTATGCGGTTCCAAAATTTATTGAATTCAGGGAAGATTTACCTCTAACTGTTAGTGAAAAACTTTTCAAACGGAAATTAAGAGAAGAAGAAATAATCAAAATGGGGAAATAACATAAGCGTTCCTGAATGAGGCGGGTCGATCCAAAACGGGTAATGTTTGATTCAGCTGCAAGAAGTGGCTTTCAACAATATATTGTGGCCAGACTCACAGGCTCAAAAGTAAAGTATGCGTGCATAAGCTCAGCATGGCACATCCGCCAAAAATATTCAAGAGTGGGAGATGTAAGTTAGCTTTTTTGCCCGGAAAATCAAACAGATGGTTAATATAGGTAGTCCTGCATTGAATGACATTGAATGAAAGAGAAGGATTTAAACACTATCCATGCTTTCTTCTATATGGCCAGCTTATCTGTCTGGCCCTTCGCTGATAGGTTCAATGAGATGCTTTAAGACCAAATTGTACGTGATGATTTTCCCCTGCCGGATTATGAGGCTGTTCGCTATTGTGTATGAACTTTGAGAGGTGAATGCGGCATCCCACCCTCCTTGAAGGATCAACTCTTTGGGTTCATTCAGAATAATGTCTTCATCATAAGTTCCTTCAGCGATATTTATGGACGCTTCATCGGCCGCTGAAGCTATGCCCTCAGTTATGGAATCAAAACAAGGCGCCTTGCCGCCACAGATGCCTTCGGCTTCCACATAAATTATGGCTGATGCAGAGGTGATGAAGACTATATCGTCCCCATAGCCCGTGCCTGCACTGTTTGTCGCATACGCCCTGACGTAATACGTCGTTTCGAGATCTAAACCCTTGATACTGCTGGTAAAGCTGCCAGTGCCTGTACCATCCGAAGTATGGTTATCAGCCGTGGTCGGGTTGGCAGAAACGCTCCAACAGACCCCACGTGCTGTTACTGACGCACCACCATCGGAATGGACGGCCCCTCCACTTGACGCACTATTGGACGTTATTAAAGATACTGTCGTTGTCGTTACAGTCGGGGTTGTGGCATCTGTCGTGAGTGTAACAGTATTCCCATAGGACGTGCCCGCACTGTTGGATGCCTTTACCCTGAAATGATAGGGCGTGCCCGGGGTAAGATTTGTGATTCCAGCACTCACTGACTGGACAGTCGTCCCGGTAAGCGGGCTTTCGGTTGCCGTTATGGTGTTGCCGTAACCATAGTCCGTGCTCCATTCAAATACCACCGTTGTCTCTCCCCCGTTAGGATTGACCGTGCCGTTCAAGGTGGCAGAGATGGTAGTCGCGGATGAGGCTGAGAGAGTAACGGCAGTTGGAGCTAAAACAGATTGCTCAAAGATCGTGTTGAGTACCGTGTTTGTTGCAATAGGTGCGTTTGTGTCAAAGACAATGGATGCCCGGTTTGTTACCGTAGCCCCTGGATGAAGATCCTTTTTGGTGCAGGCAGAGAATGTCACATGGCCCTGACCTCGACCAGTACCGTCCTCCGGGGGCAGAAAACCGGCAAAGGGGTCCTCTGGTAGATCGCCAGTATCAGGATCAAGCGTCCTAAAAGTGGCGCTCAGGCGCCCTGTGGTGGCACTAAATTCTGTGTTAATATCTACCCACCAGTTCTTTTCTTCTCCTTCCCGGTAGTCCCCTATGGTGACCTTGGAACTAAAGGCAGCGGTGTTGGCACGGTTTGCCAAGACACTGGATCCAAAAGCGAACTCTTCCACCCTCAGGGTTGTCCAATCCAGACTGGAATCCAGATAGTCTGTGATAAATGCCTCTTGTGCAGGGGCAGTGGCTTCTGATTTGTTTTCAAAATAGACCGTATATGTTATCCGGGCACCCGTATTGACATAGTGCTGCTCCCCTTCACCCTGGGTGGCGGCCTTTTCGTTGGGATCAATTGGAATAACCAGCGTAGCGTTTCTAGTTGGTCCGAGCGTTTTTATATTGGAGGGCGACCTAGGTGAGTAGGGGTCCTTTTTCCCTGGTGGGCGTGGTCCATCTGGAGGGTCGGGGTCTTCTTCCTCTTCGTCGCAGCACTCCTTAGGAGGACTGAGCGGTAGTCCCTGATGAACCAGACTTTGGGAGTTCGGGCTTGCGGCTTCGATTATTTGAAAAACCGCAGGAGTGGACCATGACGACCCGTCCCAGGTTGTTGAAAATAACCTCCAATCATCAAAGGTGTCTGTGTTCCCGTCTCCGTCTTGTGCCCATACAACCACAGGACTCCCATCGCTGTATATTGACACAGGCGATTCGGCCAAGGCGGCTGTGGTAATGGCCGTGGGTTCGGACCAATTAGCTCCATCCCAGATGGCGGCATAGATGATTGAGCCGCTGTCTGACTGGTTGATCCAGGTGGCCGTAATAGCACCGTTCGGTCCGGAAGAGACATTTGCCAGCGAGTCTTTTCCGGCAAGGGAGGCTATGGGCTCGGGAGCCGTCCATACACCCCCTATCCGACGGGAGTAGAATATGTCGGCCTTGTCGATTGCATCAAGGAGTTCTTCAACAGAGTTTTGTTCAAAGTCAAGCCCGGCATTTGATGCCCTTGACCAGACGGCCATGGGGTTGCCGTTGGAATCAAAGACCACTGCAGCGCCTTCATTGAAATTGACCTCAGGGGTTATCTCAACAGGATCAGTCCAGTCGCTCCCATCATAGTTGGCAGCATAGACCTTCGCTCCCAGGTCGGAGGGAGGGAAGTCCTTTGTCCAAACAACAATGATTTCCCCTGAACTGCTCTTGGCAACGGCGGCTACGCCATCATTATAGATATCCTGAGTGATATCACCTAAGACCGGAACCCCCTCATAAACAGAGCCCGTCCCTTGAAGAGGCTCCTTCACATATTCAAGCTCTTCATATACCGGCACATCTCCAATAAGGTTGTAATCAGTTCGTAGGAACCTGTCGCTTGTGCTGATCCACAAGGGAGCAAGCAAGGTGTTAGCTTTGGGACAGGAGCCCCATTTCCTTTTCCAGCTTGTGCTTAACATACCCCATCCAATCGCCACTTTGCCTTCTAAACTAAGGCAAAAATTGCCAAACTCAAAAAGAAACGGTGGATTCTTGTAATCAAGAACCACGCTGGCAATACCAGTGACCTCGCCCCCAACCAATCCAGTGGCAAGTGTTACTGTACCCTTTGGGCCGGCTCCCACCTCCCATTTCCCCCCAACCTGATCCGGCCATGCAGGAAAATTGGATTTCCAGATTAGAGAGGATTCCACATTGCCTTCAAAGCGGCCTCCGACTCTAAACGTTCCAATGGGAACAAGAAACATTACGAGAGGCACTTTCGGGGATAACAGGTCGATAGCATACTTTACTGTCCCGCTGAGTCTGCCTTCATCAAAAATGTAGCTGCAGGTTTTTTTCTCTGTTTTCCAGGAGGCTTTGACTTCAGCATCCACCGTGCGTTTACGATCCTTTCCTAATATGCAACTCATCCCTACTTTTCCTGAAAGCTTAATATCACACCCCAAAGTGGGGTCACAGGTTTTTCCAAATATTCGAAACCCGTATTCGCCTCCAATAATGGGGATCCATTTAGGGATTTTTTTACTCATCCATTTCGGATGATCTCCCACATCTCCCTCTGGAGGGAAACCCACCTCATAACATACTTCCACTGCAGTCGTAGATGGTGATGTTTCTTCGCTTTCATCCTCCTTCTCTCTCCAGTTGGGATATGATGTGCCAATGTTAACTCCCCCGTAATAGAGATCTGTATCGTCTTCTACAGCAAGGTTGCTTTGAAGCCACAGGACCAGGGGGTTGTGGTTGTTATCCACGACTAGGGCGATTGCATAATCATCATATTGATCCCCGGTGAGGGCCTGGGGCGCGCTCCAGGCAATTGTGTCTTCCCCCGGCCTTCCCACAGAGTAGAGGATTACCATTGGAGAGATACCCGCTTCCCAGGCACAGAAGAGACCCGGGGATGTGCCTTTATCAAGGAGCAGGGGATCATAGACAATCGCGGGGCTGGTCCCCTCAGCATTCGGTATTTTCCCATAGCTGCCCCAGCCGCTTCCTTCATTGATTGCCCACCAGATCTCGTTCCCGTGCTCCCACACGAGATAGAGCCTTCCCGCATCATCCTTTGTGATAGAAGGATCATGGTCAGGGATGGATGTTTTTTCAAGGGGTTCTCCTGCCGGGATCTTCTTGGCAGAGAGGATATTGCCATTTGCATCTTGCTGATTTGAGATTGTTATAGTCACGGGATTGTCAAGGTAATATCCCTCGGGCAGCACGTCATAGGTGCCATCGGGCAGGTCTTCCATGACAAAACGGCCTTCAGGGGAATAAAAGGTCGTTGTTTGTTTGAAGATAGAACCGTCAGTGCTCTTGAATGTGACGGGGGCGCCTTTGACAGGTGAACCCGTGTCGATATCCTTTAAGATATCGGTTATGGCGGCCACGGGTTCTCCCGCTGCCTGCCGGGCCTCAAGCCTGATGAGCCTGCGGATGTCGTATACATCCAGACCCCGGCGTTTCATCCTTAAGGCATCGGCCCTCGATACCCCCAGATAGTCCGTCCAGGTATCACCGAGCCTTGCGATCAGCTTAGGAAAGAGTACATCCCAATCCTCCTGGGTTATTTCAGGGGGCTTCATGGGCCCTTTTTGGGAGACCCAGTCTATAGTCTGGGAACTCTCCGAGGTGGCCCATAGCTGGAATTCGGCATTGCCAACCGAAGGAGCGATGAAATAGAGGGGTATACGCCTGGATTCACCAATACCGAGTATACCCGGAAGTGCTGAAGTGCCGATCCCCAACATCTGAACCTCTTGGCCTTCAATCTTCTCCCTGTAAATGGAGACGGGGCAGTTGCCGGTTATGGTTAAAAGAGGGGCCGGCATATCCGCATCACCCGTGTTCTTGTATTCCACCCATAGCGTGTATGTTCGAGCAGGCCTTATGAACTCAGGTGCCCCAAGGGAGGTCACAAGCCTTGGACCGATTCCCTCGGAGGTAATTTCAAAGGCACCTCCAAGGCTATTTTGTGCACCCCCTGACCAGATCACTGTCAGATCGTAATGTCCGGGTGTGGCGCCTGAGAGGTTGAACCGCGTCACAAGGTCGGTTGCTGAAGAGACAATGACCTCGGAGGCCATAAGCTCAGGAAGCCCTGCACTGCTCAATTTCACCTGGACGCCTTCCGCAAACCCCAGGCCCTTCAAAGAGAGGGCTGCATTGCCTGCGTTTCCTGCGGACCGCGGGGAGAAATCACTCAGGTATCTATCCAGATAACGGGCCGTAATTGTATACTCTCCTCCGGATATACTTACGTCATAACCAAACAGGGAAAAATAATATGTCCCTGCCTCGGTCGGTGAGATAAAAAGATCGTACTTGCCACGGGCGGTGGGTTTTCTTGTGGTATATTCGCCACCGCCTGCGTATGTTGGAAAAGCGCCCAGCTTGCCGTCAAGGATAACAGATGCTATGCCCGCCTGGGGCACAACCTCCACAAGGAGGGATCTTCCTTTTTCGGTTTCAAGGGAGTAGCGGTTCAACCACCCGGCATATACGGTCCCCTGATATGGCCCACCCGGTATAAGGGCATCCATTTGGGTAATAGTAAATAGGCCCTGCATGTTTCCCTTTGGGGGATCACTCAGCGGTTCGATCTTCAGTACACAATTGCCAGAAGCATCCCCTGTGACAGTCCACTCATAGCTCCCGTCATTGGCAATATCTTCCGCGATGCCCTCAAATGTGCCCTCCTTGCCTCCCTGTTGTGAGATGGATATCCTGACATTTCCAGCGATCCCCTGGGTCTCCCATGTGATGGGCATGGAACTCCCAGTGTCCCAGTTTGAGGCCTGGGCCGGGACGGAAATAACCAAATGACCCAGTAACCGATTCTGCCCGCCACGCACAGCACGCACATAATAGTTAGAAGACTTGTTGAAGTCGTATCTGCAGTCGCCGTGGAGGAAATTGATGTACCACGTACAGATGGGAAAGAAGTCAAAGGTAGTAGAAGACCAGTAACCGGGCCAAAGCTCCGTGTGCGGGAAGTAGTCGGTTTCTATGGCAGGGGTTAATGCCTTATAGTCTACTATTGACTGGAGTTCTTTGAAGTTTGGAAGGCGCCAGTCGGTGTATCCGGCAAGGGTAAGGTCCTCGCAATAGGAAAACGCCTCTTTCCAGGTGTAGATGCCTGGGGCCGTGGCTTTCTGCCACATCAGGCCGGTGGAAGTGTCCGTGACAGTGCCGTTCCGATTATCAACAAACGAATTGTCGGATTGCCCGTCACGCACAGCGCGCACATAATAGCTATCTGACTTAAAGAGGATGCCGTTGGAGCCGGGGTTGAAAAAGATGTACCACACATAGCTGGTAATGCCGGCATAGGTAGTAGACGACCAGTAAAAGGACGACGTATAAGGAAAATAATCGGTGTCTATTGCCACCTCGAACTCTTTCACGATTGAGGTCAGTTCCTTTATTGTCGGCAGGCGCCAGTCCGTATAACCGCCGAATCTCGAAGCGTTCAGCTCCGCTATGAACACATCCTGGGATTCTTGCCAGGTATACTCATTATCCGTATCATGAATCGACCCGTCATTGGTCTTCACTTCCCATATCAGCCCTGTTACATTGTCTCTCACCATGACCCATTCCGTGGCGGAATCCGGCAGATCGTTACTGTTGCTATCCAGCTTTGTATAGGAAGGCGGGTTGATAGTGTAATTCCCGTCCTGACCAAAGAAATCCTCACCGGGCTGGGGGCAGGTGATTTCATTTCCGGCATCATCGTAACACTTGGTCTGACCCGTATCGGGCAAAGGGCCGGCCAGGCCATACGTTGAAATCGCCAAAACCGCTGTCATTAACAAAAGAGACTTAATTATCTGCATTTTGCCCCCTCCTTTAATCACTCTGTCGTCCCCTCGGAGCAATTCCTGTGAGCAGTCTAATCGGTGACGCGACATTGCTGACCATTGATTGCATCGCCTCGAAGCACATCAAGTTAGACAGGAGTAACAGTACAAATAGCATGGGTGAATTATTAGGATTATCATTTATCTCCTGTGTCTCTCATCTCCAAGGAACAATAAAAAAGCCGAACTGCCTTAACGTGATCTTTACGATGTCACACTCGGCAACCCGGCTATCTTTCAGAAACAGGATACTTTACAAGAGGCTCAACGAGGAATATTAAGACCCGTGGCTTTCCGTCTTCATCTCACGATGGATTTGGCTTTCTATAGAAAAGGTTTTAGGCTCCCAACAGGCAAACTGTGCCTATTAGGAGCAGGGCATATACAATTTGAGGTTGTTTTTCACGGGATAACCTCCTGGATAGAGGTTTGATGGTTGGTTGAAATATTTGTAACTGATGAAACATCAAAAAATGCTTTATGTCAAGAGAAAAACGGCTTTGGAAAAGCTCAGGAATTCGTGATATCTTACAGCATCTCCGATTGCATGATTCGTGCATAAAGGTAGCATCGCAAACCTTTTGAAAATAGTCAACATTTCGTTTTGAAGTCATCTGTTTCACGGCCTTTTGAAATTCCAGGAGTAGGTAACGCTTCACTTCACTCGCACGCCTTCTTGCGTCGAGTGAAGTGATGGTTAGGCCATTTAACAAAAATACTTAGGCTTAGTGTTTATGCTCTTCTGATTGTTCAAAGGCTACTTCAACAACTTGGGCGAAAAGCTCTTCTTCGAGATCCATTTCGATTGCAGAAATGTGTATACCATCACACTTTTCTGATTCCCGCATTCCGGCCTCTGAATCTTTCCAAATCAGTCTTTTATCAGCCTCGCTCGTTTTTTTGAGAAACACAGGTATTGAATCCCGAACTGGATCTGTATATTTATGCTCAACTGTTCCGTTTGGATGGCAGTTCTTCACAAGTTCATCCCATGCATTACCTCCCACACGTGATTCCTTCGGGTATTTTCCCATTAGGCTAATTATTTTCTCAATCGCAGAATACAAATTTTTTGGCATAATTGTATTATCCGTGCGGCCTAATTTTGATGTAGACCTCCCAATTGCGGTATTTATAGTACTGAATTACAGACAAAATAGATTCAGCATTATTCCATAGTACCATAGGATTATGTTGCATACAAAGGTAACTCTTATAAGGGGCAAAATTAGTCAACATTGGGAAATCAAATGTTAAAAAGGATTCGATTCAAGGTTTCGTGCATTAAGGTTCTGTCTCATATTGGCTGTATATTGTCAAGAGTGGGAGATGTAAGTTAGCCTTTTTGCCTGGAAAATCCAACGCGCATAGTTATGTTGTGACTTCATTAAATCACAGTATACAAAAACAATCCTGCTCTTTCCAATAAATCCCTAAAAGCGAACACCGGCAGAGCAATTGTTGTGGACAGGAATAATTTTTGAATCCCTACAAATCAAAATGGGCAGGGCTATTATGGCCCTACCCATTAGTGGTGGTCAATGCTGGTCTGAAAATACCACAACTTCTTTCTTGGAATTCTTCAGGTATTCATTATGAAACAGCAATTCTTATTAGGTTGAAGGAAACATTCCCGCTAATCAATAATGGCTTGGTACACTAAATCTCTCATATAGGATCGGTAATAGTTCCGTTGGGCTTTTGACTGGGTCATTAGAACCGCCACCAACTCTTCTTTGGGATCTACCCAGAAATATGTACCAAATAAGCCTGCCCAACAATAATCTCCTACTGAACCGGGTTGTGGATTCAGACCTGGCGCAATGCGCACAAGAAAGCCTAACCCAAAGCCATTCCCCACCTCTGGACTTGGGAACATGGGTCCCAGCTGCAACTGGAGTTTAGAGGCATACCTGGTAGTGGCCGGGAGATGATTTGATGTCATTAGCGCAACGGTCTTCGGGGAAAGCAGGCGAACGCCATCCAAAATCCCTCCGTTTAGGAAAAATTGGCAAAGACGCGCGTAATCTGAGGCAGTCGATACCATGCCACCACCACCCGACAACCAATTTGGCCGCTTTGTCACGTCAATGACTGTTGGCTTTTTTCCGGTAGCTGGATCAACCTGCGGCTCAGCAATCCGCGTTTGTCGATATGCGCCTTCCACCCAAAAGCCAGAGTCCGTAAGCTTAAGTGGCTTTGCAATTCTTTGGGCAATAAAGGTGTCGAAACTAACGCCGGAAACGACCTCTACGATGCGGCCCAGCACGTCGGTCGACTGGGAATAATCCCATGTGGTACCTGGTTGGTAACAAAGAGGCACTTTAGAAATTTTAGTTACCATCTCTTCAAGGGTTTGTTTATAACTAAAGGGGCTGTTTGCCTTCCACTGGGCCTTGTTTAAAGAAGGTTTACCGAAAAACCAGTACGTGAGTCCGGATGTATGGCGAAGTAGGTCTTGAATCGTCATCTCACGGTTAGCGGGTACAAGAACTAATTCGTTTTTGTCAGCGTACTCGTTTATTTTTTCAACACCTACTTTCATGTCTTTGAGTTCCGGGAGAAATTTTGAGACTGGATCGGCCAGTATTATTTTGCCCTCCTCCACTAACATCATAATTGCGAGGGAAGTAAAGGTCTTGCTCATAGAGTAGATGCGAAAGATCGAGTCTTTGCTCATTACAATCTTCTTTTCTCTATCTTGAAAACCGATAGCATCGAAGTAGGCAACCTTTCCTTTGCGTACAATTATTCCAACTGCGCCCGCAATAGTCCCTTTGTCAACAGCCTCCTGAAGGCCCGACGTAAGCCTTGCAAGCCTTTCAGAGGACATCCCAACTTCTTCAGGGGTTTGTGCTTGCGGGAGTCCCTGGGCAAGGGCTGTTACAGCCAGAAATAAAACAAGTACAATTGACGATATTGATCTTCTGAAAATTTTCATGATCTCTCCTCCCTTTGGCTGGATATTAATAATTGTTGAAAACTCTCAAGAGGGTATAAGAACCTTATCAAGGCTCTACACCAGCACCTCTAACCACCGTATCCACTCTCCACGAAGACTCAGGTTAAAATGTGAGATTTCCGGCAACCCACGGGGGCACGCAGGGTATCGATCTGTATCCTCTTTCATTATCATATTGGCCAAATTTGTCAACACGGTAAAATCAAAACATGAAAATAGACTGGTTCATTTTTACATATGCAATCTTAACAGATGCTACGGCCCTCGGATGCTATGATCCGTGCATAAGCCCAGCATGGCACATCCGCCAAAAATATTCAAGAGTGGGAGATGTAACCCTCCGTTTTTGTAGGGGGAGTCCAAAGTTGCCAATAATATAGGAAAGTTAGCATTTCTGATACTCAAAGAGTACCACAAGATATGGACAATCCAGGAGAATATCTTTTATAAAAGTGCGGCCAATTCTTTCTCATATTTCTCTACCCATCCGTCTGCACCACATTCTTTGAAAATCTCTATTGCCTTGGTCAGGTTCTCTTTGGCGCTTGATAAGTCACTTTGTCGTTTGAGTAAGTCCCCGTAAACGGCATAGTCGCTGGCTAAGTGCCACATCATGCCGTTTCGTTTATCTGCCTCTATAGATTTCTTGATCCAAACCTCTGCCTCATTCATGTAATGATTGTCAAAATTCGATAGGATCTCTGCGATATATCTTGCCGTCAAACCATCATACAATTTTACTCTATTCTCAGCTGCATAGCTATAAAACAACTCTAAATCGATATCCTTCTCATTCATCATCACCTTCGCATTTGCCAAAGCTATTTTCCAGCAATTGATACAAGAGGACCAAATTTTGTTTTGTTCTGAAACTTGAATTGCCTGGCCAAAATGATCCTTAGATTTTTGGTATTCCCCGATTTCAAAATAAATATCCCCCAAAAAAGCATGTCCCCCAGCACTCCACATAATATTATTGACTCTTTCGCAAAGATCAGTTCCATTCAATAAATATTTTATTGCATCTTCAAGAAATCTTCTATAGAAAAAAGAAGCTCCATGACTGACATATGCCATTGATTTTGAAAGTTGATCACCACTTTTTTCGGCTATCTGGACAGCCTCTTCGCTAACTCTAAATCCATGATTCCCTTTACCTGAATAATTATATACTATTAAACTTAAATGGCTTTTCATGGCTGCTACACCCCAGAGAGCATTTGCAGCCGCATTAATTTTAATTGCCTCCTCCATGTAGTAAGACGCTTTTTTAAAATCACAGTCATAACCAAGAGCTATTCCAAACCAGGCGCTCGCCAAAACTGAAGAAACAATATCTTTTACTTCCTTTGAAATCTTAAGCGCTTCCTCAAAATGTTTAAATGACATTGGATAATTTTCTTCAACTCCAAAATAATATGTGCCTAGTATAGTGTGGATTTGAGCTAGCCTCCTTTTATTACCGCGCTTTTTGGCCAAATCAATGATCGGGGAAACTGCTTCTTTGGCTTCTGAATGACCATTTATATTAACATAATAAAGTCCCAAAGCTGTCCTGGCATCAATTAGGTTCTTTTGAACTTCTTCCGTTTGAGTTAACCTTTCAATACAGGCCACTCTCTTCTCTGAATACGCAACGCATTCTTTAATTGAAATTTTCTCCTCAGCGTTCTTGGCGGCAAGCCTACAATAGTTGGCTCCCTTCTCATAATTCTCACTTATAATATAATGCTCGGCTAAGACTCCATAATGTTCACCAAGATTATCTTTGTGTAATTCCTCAATAGCATTACCGATATCATCATGAAGCCCCTTTTTTCTTCTGGCCAATATCGAATCATAGACCACCTCCCTGGTTAGGGCATGCTTAAATATATAAGTAGACTCAGGAAATATCCCTCTCTCAAAAAGTAGTTCGGAATCCTTCAGAACGGAAAGATTGGACAATAACTCTTTTTCCGATAAGTCCATTACTCTTTTTATTAACTCGTGGCTGAACTCCCTCTCAATTATAGAGCCTGTCTGAAGAACTTCTTTAGCCCTCTCAGGTAGGGAATCAACCCTTGCCATAATGACATCTTGAATAGTCGATGGAATTGCCAGACCCTGGATATTCTCTGTTATATGGTATCTGTTGCCCTTTCTCTCTATCATTTTTAGATCTTTAAGTGATTTAAGAAACTCCTCGATGAAGAAGGGGATACCCTCGGTCTTCTCCAGGATCAGGTTCTCAAGATCTCTGTCAATGTCCTCTGTGCCAAGGAGATGAGACACCATTGATAGACTTTCCCTGTTGGAGAGCCGGTTCAGGTTCACTTGATTGTGATATGACCTTCCTCCCCAAGTATGTACAAACTCAGGCCGGTAGGTAAATATTAAGAGTATCCTTGCCCCTGATATGCTCTCCAGAAGATACTTTAGGGCACCCTCGGAGCTGTTATCAATCCAGTGAAGATCTTCAACAGCCATGATAAGCGGGCTTATCTCTGAGCCCTTAAGCGAAATCCGTATCATTGTCTCTATCATCCGGTCTTTCCTGGCTTCCGGACTCATGGATATCTGGTCAATGCCGCTTTCTTCCACAGAGAGGAGTTCCAGGAGATAGGGGAGGTTAGACGCTTCATCTGCACCTATCATTTTTAGGCCTTTCTTTACCTTTGCCTTGATCCTGGAATCGCTGTCACCCTCATTAACGTCGAAGTTTGACTTCAAGATATCAATGACCGGATGATAGGTAACATTTCTGCTGTAGGACAGACACTTGCCCTCCAAGAAGGTTGCATCCTCGTTGGCGACAGCCTTTCTGAACTCGTACAGGAGTCTTGATTTCCCAACTCCGGCTTCAGCGATGATTGAAAATGCCTGGCCCCGGCCTTGTTTTGCCCTCTCAAAACCATCAAGCAAAAGCTCTAATTCTCTTGTTCTTCCCACAAAGGGCGTGAGGCCCATCTCCGCACTGACGTCAAATCGGGTCCTCCTGGTACTGGGGGCAATCACACGATAGACGTTTACTGGATCTTCCTTGCCCTTTATTTCCTTCTTTCCCAAAGCCTCAAACCGAAAAAAACCCTCAGTGAGTTTGAAGGTGTCTTCGGTTGTAAAAGTTGTCCCCGGGTCTGCCAAACCTTCCACCCGAGAGGCTAAATTCACCGTATCTCCAACCGCTTTAAACTCAACACGCAGATTATTACCAACGGTGCCCACCACCACAGGACCGGTATGAATCCCGATCCGCATCTTAATGGTAGGCATGCCCGTTCCTTCTTGTTTTATCCTTTCGCTGAACCTGGTCATCTCCAAGTGGATGGCTATTGCAGATCGGATTGCCCTCTGTGGTGCATCCTCTAATGCAACTGGGGCGCCAAATAAGGCCATGATGCCGTCACCGGTCATCTCATTGACTGTGCCCTCATAGTCGTGGACTTTATGGATGAGGATCTCATAGACTTGGTCCATGATGGAATAGGCTTCTTCGGAGCCAAGTCGTTCAACGAGAGGAGTGAAGCCCTCCATGTCACAGAACATAACCGTAACCTGCTTACGTTCACCTTCAATTTTACCTCTTTGGGCCAAGATTTTTTCTGTTAGGCCCTTAGGAAGATAACGTTGGATTTTGTCTATTTTTTCCTCAAAAGAGAGGTCTTTGGGGGTTGGTTCAGTGGGGATAGTTAAATCATGGCCGCATCCGTTGCAGAATTTCGCCCCAATTGGTACAACCTTGCTACATTTGGGGCACCTACTCTCAATTTTTCCACCACACTCAAGACAAAATTGAGAGTCTTCTGGATTTTCAAACTGGCATTTCGGGCATTTCATTGTTGATGCCCCCAAGTCTAAAGAAAGGTCGAGTTGACAGATAAAAGGACGGATAATTCTTTTTTGATAGGGTTCAGTATAAGTGAGTTGTTACTTGGTGTCAATTCAGGGATGATTCCCACATATTGTATGTCTTTTCAAGGACCTGAAATGCTATGATTCGTGCATTAATCCAGCATGGCACATCCGGCAAAAAAAGTGAAGGCTACATAGAATAGCGTTTTATCAATCGTTGCAGTCAAAATATAGTCCGTTATTCTTTTTCATGCAAGGCTTAGAATTCAACGTATTGCAATGATTGATAAAATGTTGAACTGTACCAGCTATAGATG
>Ga0307929_1001293_pt1 | contig 19635 bp, 10 predicted proteins | sample AceLakmetage1330_FD_203160 | JGI IMG/M metagenome (GOLD analysis project Ga0307929, IMG submission 203160) | Saline water microbial communities from Ace Lake, Antarctica - #1330 | ecosystem: Environmental > Aquatic > Non-marine Saline and Alkaline > Saline | place: Antarctica: Ace Lake...
GTTGGCTAATGTTATTCCCTGGTTTTGCATGTCTGATTTTGCTGAATGGCCAAAAGTAAATCAAAGGTAGGCAATTTCATTGTTTTGTGGAAATACAGCAGCTTGTTATCGACAAACTCCAAGCTGTAGCAGATGAAGTGAATTTGTAATATACCTGTGGTTGTATTGTTTCACTGGCGGATCGCTGGTCGAGTATATTTTATTATGGCAAGATGAACCAATAGATTCGCCTCAAAATCATTTAAAACTATACTTATGAAACAATTTGCACTTCTTACTCTGGCTTTTGCCGCAATTTTTTGCTTAAGCTCCCAGGCACAGCCTGATTTTAAACAACATGTTATTACCGATAACTTTACTAAAGGTTATGATGTTTATCCGCAAGACATCAATCAGGATGGCCATCAGGATGTAGTGGCTGTGGGCAATGCCAATGGTGGCGAGGTGGCCTGGTGGGAAAACGATGGCGGACAGAACTTCACTTACCATTCTGTCAGGCAGAATTTCGATGGTGCCCGCTCGGTGCGTGCCGAAGACCTTGACGGAGACAGCGATATTGACATCATTGCCGCAGCCTGGATCGATAATGCCATTCTCTGGTGGGAGAACGATGGTAATGAAAACTGGACCGAACACGAAATTGATCCAAATTTTGTTGGAGCCCACACCGTCGATATCAAGGATGTTAACAATGACGGTTTCGTGGATGTGCTTTGTTCGGGTTTCGACTACTACGGCCACGAAGGCGAAATTGCCTGGTGGGAAAGTGATGGAGAAACCTTTGACAGTTGGGAAAAACATTTAATCTCTGAGCGATTTCAGCAATCACCTTTTATCTGTGGTGCCGATTTGGATGGCGATTTAGATTTGGATGTGCTAGCCTGTGGTGAGATAACGGATGAAGTGTATTGGTGGGAAAACCTGGGCAACGAAACATTTGCCGAGCATGAAATTGACAGTGATTTTGATGCAGCACATACAGTTATCGCCAAAGATGTAGATGGTGATAATGATTTAGATATCCTCGGTGCCGCTTGCATTAGTAGCAAACTGGCCTGGTACGAAAACAAGGGGTACAACGACTTTGAAAAACATGAGCTCGGGGCATTCCCGGGAGCGCTGTGGTTGGATGCTGCCGATTTTGATGATGATGGCAAAGTTGAATTGCTCAGCGCGGGGATGTCGTCACCAAAACTTGCAGTTTGGCAAAATATCGGTGATAATGAGTATGAGATGTATTTTATCAGTACGGGGTTTCCATCGGCCTTTTGCGCTATTCCAACATTTATGGATGGCGATGCTGACATTGATATTATCGCCATCGGATACAACTCGAACAAAATTTCATGGTTCGGAAACCAAATGATCAATCCTGATTACCTCGAAGGCCCTGAAAGTGTTGCCTTCGACCATGAACGGCAAAGGTACCTTGTGTCGAGTTCAGGTATGGATTGCATTGTGGCGATTGATAAAACCACGCACCATCAGGAAATATTTAAAGAGGGGATGAATGCACCGCTAGGGAACTGCATTATGGATGATGTGCTGTATGTATCGCATGCAAATACTTTATCAGGATATCAACTCGAAGACGGAGAGGAAGTATTTATCCTGCAAATTCCCTGCATCCAACACCTTGATGGGATAACCCACGATGATGATGGTTTCTTGTATGTTATCGATACCGGCGGGAAAATCCATAAAGTGGATATGGCCAACAACAGCTACCAAACTATTGTTGATTCAGGCTTGAGCACATGGATACAGGATTGTGTTTTTGACCCATTCAATAATCGCTTGCTTTCGGTTGGATATGTTGTTAATGCCCCTATTCAGGCCATCAACCTGGAAACTTATGAAGTTACAATTGCTACTTCCACGCCTTTTGGCTATTACGATGGGATTTCCATCGACCAGTATGGAAATGTTTATCTTGCATCGCATTATACGCCCGGCAAGATTATTCAGTACCAGGCTGACTTTAGTTCTTACGAAGTGATTTCAACCGGCCATGATGAGCCTGCAGGTTTGGATTTTAATCAATACGATAATATGCTGGTCGTACCGAACTTTACGGGAAATTCAATTGATTTTATCCAGGTTGAAGTTACTGGTTTTAATAATTTGCCTTCGGAGTCAGATCCAATAAAAGTTTTTCCAAACCCCAACAACGGGAAGTTTATGTTGAAGTTAGAAATCCCCCTGGGCAACAATATCCAGATGAGTTTGATGAATACTTCAGGGAAAGAAGTATTCAACAGAAAACTTACTCACTGTTGTAATGATGATATTCAAACCTTCGATCTCACATCATGTCCGAGGGGAGTTTACTTTCTAAATCTTAAAAGTACCACAAAGACCTATTCTAAAAAAATCATTGTCAAATAATTATCCTAATTTTATAACCACATGAAAAGACTAACACTTATCACCACGTTTATGATGGCCTGCCTGATGATTCTGAATGCAGGGGGCCAGGATTATTCAATTGGTAAAAAAATCAGCATACAATCTGATGTGCTCGATGAAGAACGCACAATCATTGTTTATACGCCATTGCATTATGATACCAGGATTGATAGTTACCCGGTGATGTACCTGCTCGATGGAGCGGCCCATTTTCATCATGCTTCAGGCATTGTGCAGTTCATTTCAAACCAGGGGCTTATACCCGAAATGATTGTGGTGGCCGTTACCAATGTTGACCGGACCAGGGATTTTTCGCCAACGCGTATCGAAAAATGGCCAACTACAGGTGGTGCTGAAAAATTTTTGAACTTTCTGTCTGACGAACTAATCCCCTATGTCGATAAAAAATTCAGGACACAGCCCTTCAATATTCTCACGGGGCATTCTTTTGGTGGAGAGTTTGCAGCCTATGCATTGCTCTACAAACCTGAGGTTTTTGATGCTTACATCGCCATCAGCCCCTACCTGATGTATGATGATGATTTTGTGGTGAAGGAGGCTAAAACCAAACTGATGTCGGATTACCCGGATGATGTTCAGTTTTATATGACCATTGGCAACGAACCCGATTATTTTGAGTCACTTTCAGCATTTGAGGAAATCATCGAGGAAAAATTACCCAAGGGCTTTGAGTTTTCTTATGTTAAAATGGAAAATGAAAACCATGGCTCAATGCCACACCTGAGCATTTACAAAGGACTCGAATGGATTTACTCAGATTGGAGGTTGCCGGATGAAACATTGGCCGAAGGATTGACAGCCATTGACGAACACTATGATTTTATTTCACGAAAATACGGTTATACAATTGATGCACCCGAATATGTCATCAACCTGTTAGGATACAACTATCTTCGCAAAGAAGATTACAGTGCTGCCATAAAGGTATTTAGTGAAAACGTGGAACGCTATCCAAAATCAGCCAATGTTTATGATAGCCTGGGTGAAACTTTAGAAAAAGATGGAAAGTTAAAAGAGGCCGGTAAGAATTATAAAAAAGCAGTAAAAATTGCCAGCAAGACCGTAAACCCAAATTTATTGATTTATCAAAAAAACCTGGAAAGGGTGAATCGGAAAATTGCTCAGTTGTAGCTTTTGTTTCATTCAAAATAATTACCAAATGCAAAATAGCATGAAGCCCATTTTTCACAACTGGTGGTTCAGCCTTTCAGTAATAATATTTGGTTTAACCATGTTTATCCGATATCTTGTACCTGCTTCCAGGTATGATATGATTATACAATTTGCAGGAGAGTTGGTGATCTGGCTGGCCATATGCATCACTTTTTTTGTAAGGCTTATTCTTCAAATAAAAAAAGCTTTATGAAAGGAAAAAAATGAAATCAATCAATATTCAGAAAAGCATCCTTGTAGGTTTATCCATTCTAATTTTGATGTTCGTCTCATCCATCATTGCGTGTTCGTTTGTGGGTGAGAATTCAATCATTGAAGTAGAGGTAAGCTTTGCCAACCCGACCGATGGTGCTGTGCTTGCCGGAACTTTTTCTAAACCAGCTATTAGTGAAAACTTTCCTTCAGTAATTCTCATTTCGGGCAGTGGACAGCAAGATCGTGACGAAACAGTTTGTGGACATAAACCTTTTAAAATTTTGGCTGATTACCTTAATAAAAATGGCATAGCAGTTTTAAGGTTTGATGACCGTGGTTTTGGAGAATCAAGTGGAGATATTTGGAAAGCTACCATTGATGTTTTGGCTCAAGATGCCCTTGCCGGGATAAATTACCTAAAATCAAGAAAAGATGTAGATCCGGGCAGGATTGGAATTATTGGTCATAGTTTAGGTGCGATGCAGGCAAGCATGCTCGCAAGCGAAAATCCAGATATTGCCTTTTTGATTATGCTTGCCGGGCCGGGTATCCCCTGGGCAGAAAACCATATTGCAGCCAATGCCGAAAATCTAAAACGACGCGGTGAACCTAAAGAAGTTATTGAATCAGGAAATCGTTTATTTGAAAAAATGTTCACGGTGATGCAGGCCGGCGGGGACTATCTGGATGTAAAGGAAAAACTGTCTGATGTAATCAATAACTGGAAACAATCGCTTACTGGTGTTGCCAAAGAACAAATGAAGGAATTTGACAAAAGCCATCCCCGTTACTGGCTTACTATGGCTGAAGATTTTGCCAGCCCACTTTACATGTCACTTGCTAATTTTGAAACCGCCAAATATCTCGGAGAAGTTCACTGCCCGGTTTTGTCATTGATTGGAGACAAAGATGTGCAGGTAATATCATCTTTAAATAATCCTGCCATTGAAATTGCACTGCTCCAGGCTGGAAATGATAACTATCAGATGCTTGAGTTAAACGATGTTAACCACTTGTTTCAGCGATGTGAAACTGGCCTTAGGGACGAATACTCTGAACTGGAAGAACCATTCGATGAGGAAATTTTAGAGTTGATCGCCAACTGGATTAATGTGCAGTCATCTGTGAAAAGATAAGACCAAACCAATTTAAAAAATAGCATAGGTCAGAGAAATTACAGCCCTGTAGGTTATGTTTTTATTTCCTGATTTGTAAGCATTAATTGGGAATGTAGTAACATCATCAGTGGTTTGGAACATGTTCGATCTACTTGAGGTTAGTGAAACAGTGTTCCAAAAAGGTGTGGGTACAGAGTGAGCAAACTTATCGAAGTAAGAAACATTGGCTTGAAAAGTAAACCGTAGCCTGGGGGAGAAATAATAGTACATTTTAAAATCCAAACCGGTATTAACACCAAATTCATTATTATCATTTTCGAAATCCTGGGTGTTTGAAACACCGACATAAGGGGTTATCCCTGCGAAAGTTCTGGTATTTGGGAAATAGCCCAACTGCCAGCTTGCGGTTAAAGCTGTGTTAAATCCGTCAGTGGATGTTTCGTGTGGGTCGGATTCGTCATCGTCATACTTTCTTTTTTCTTTGTTGTACCCAAGGGTCAGGTCAATCATCAAATCCGACTGCCAGGCAAAACTCATAGGTTTCATCCTGTTAAAAGAGAAAAATCCATATATCCCGTAATCTTTGTAATCAGTGGTTGAAAGCCGGGGAGTGTCCTCGTCCTCATATTTGCTGTGGTAGTATGTTATACTTGGAATTATCCCACCTTCGAAACGGGTGCCTGAGCCCCTGTTGAAGTTTGGTGCATAATTCCAAATATCGTTAAGGTTCGCAAAATAAACTATATCCAAAGAATCAACCAAACCCAAATCCTGAACTGCTTTATCCAACTCCTCTAATTGATAAATATTTTTAAACCGACTGTCAAAAAAACGCTTGTAACGTATCCTGTTAGCTAAGCTTGCCAGCGAATCAATCATGGTTTCGTCGGGCGATATTGCAAGCCGGTTGTTCTTTTCGAGCGAAAGCAAAATATCCATAGCTTTTCTGGCACTTTCAACAGGTTGTACCCGGCCTTTTCCCATTGATATATAGGGTGTGAATTCAAAGTGGTGGTCACTTATTTCAAGGTTGTCCTCACCAGTGTACTTATTTAGTGGGGTGCTGCTATAGGATAGGTTTCCGTGTACCCCTATAAAATTTTTCTTTTTGTAGTAAAACCTGTTTTGTGCCCAGTAATTCAGGTTAAGATGAAGTCGGTTTGATGAACTTTTTATAGTGTCCTTTTTGTACCGGTTTGTATTAAATGTTGTATTAAAATTGGCATTTGTTATTCCCTGATGGCGCGAAGTGTTAAGGTATTCATAATAGTTAAGGTACCCGTTGAAGTTAAATGCATTTACACTACCATCCGAAAATTCACTGGCCCCATTGGAGCGCAGACTGGTCCCCAGGCCAAGGGTCCGGTATTTAATTTCCGGGGCGATGTAATCTTTTAAGGGGTAGTTTTTGATAGGGCTTGTTTGAGAAAAGGCTGAGATAATTAATACGGTTGCCAGGAGTGTAAAGATTAGTTTTTTCATTTGATGTATTGTTTTGGTGAGGCTAGTTTTTTTACAACGATTATGCCATAATCTGCTCAAGATTAGTTTTTCGGGGAACAAGCTTAGATTAATAGAGTTTCAATAAATCCTTAACTATTCATTTTTCATATGCAAGAGGTTATTTTGATGATTTTCTAATCAATATTTTAATTGTTCATATCTGATTAAAAATATTACTATTTTCGCAACTAAATATAGTTGCATTTTGGAATATGTCGAGAAAAGAAAAATTGATTAAGGAGGTTTTGGAACTATGAAAAATCTTGAATATAAAAGCTATACAGGAAGCATTGAGTACAGCAATGAAGATGACTTACTTTATGGAAAAGTACTTGGCATTAGAGGGCTAATATCTTATGAAGGCAGAACCGGACAAGAGCTGGAAAATGATTTCAGGAAAGCGATTGAAGATTATCTACGCGATTGCGAACGCGAAGGGATTAATCCAGAGAAACCATTTAAAGGAAGTTTTAATGTCAGGATATCTGCAGCATTACATCAAAAAGCGGCTATCCTTGCGATGGAAGATAAAGTGTCGCTGAATAGTTTTGTTGCTGAATCGATTAGAGACAGAATATATAAAACAACTGGAAATCCATCGTGACCAACAAATAAAAAAAAGGGAGCCCAAAAATGAGCTCCCTTTTCTATTTAGATTTCAGATACGATTACCTGATAACGAGTTTCTCGGTAATTACACCGGCTGATGTGCGGATTTCCATGAAGTAAACTCCGGTCTGGAAGTCAGAAGTATTTACTTGCAGGCTTTGTCCGTCAACAAACTGGTTGAATACAAGTTGTCCATTATTGTTCATAATCCTTACCTCTTGTAGGTTAGCACCGGTAACAATATTTACAACATCAGTTGCTGGATTCGGGAAGATTGAAGTTTCAGTTGCTGAAACAGGATCATCAATTCCAACGTACATTCCTAAGTCTTCAACAATAGTACCTTGAAGGATCTCCTTTGTATCAGTATCCTGAAGGAATACTACCAATGACATTTCGTCTACATCCCAACCGTTCCAATCGAGGGAAAGCTCATTAGTGTAAGATGACTGTGCGGTGAAATCGAGTGAAGTACCCATTTCGTTGGGCAACATCTTACGGCAAACAAAATTAATTTCAGTCATTCCCTGCCAGCTAACCTGAATATCTGATTCGGTAGCTACTGCATGCAGCGCAACATTTTGTCCGGGATACTGATAAATGTTTTCGGAAGTAATGGTAAAGTCGAATCCTGTTCCACCTGTATATTCAGTTACAACGTCAAGTTCAAACAATGAAACTTTGGAAATACGTGTTTCGTAAGACGGCAGATAAGTGAGGTATAAGCTTTGTGTTGCGTTACCGCCAACATGGGCTATTACACCATCGAACCATGCAGTTGGATAACCTGTAAGTGCATACCAATTGATACGGGCAATCGACTCAGTAGTTTCATAGTCATCACCACCATGATATTCAACTATGCCAACATTTTGTCCATTTTCATGGAGTTCGTCAGCACCCATTGCAGCACCAGGACAATACTGGCACCATGTACCAGTTCCAATCTCTACGATCACCTTATCGCGGGCTGTACCACCTTCAATGCTAGCATCAACAGGGCCAGCACCTGCTGAGTATCCTTCGTCGTAAATTGCTTTTACATCATATGCATAAACACCAGGAAGGAGATCCATATCAGCATAGGTAGTTTCGGTAATTTCCTGTGCAATAGGATCTGCATCACGATATACATTGTATCCGAGGAATCCGTCGCCTGCAGGGGCATCCCATGTAAGCGTTACATCATTATCACTAACATTGGCAACCAGGTTAGTTGGAGGTGCAAGCGCGAGGGTTTCGGTTAATTCAATGTTATCAAAGTAAATTTTTGGTGTTCCGTTTTCGGCCCATGCGTACAAGTTCATAGCACCGAGCTGGTTAAGTGTACCTGTTCCAAAAGAACCTGTACTCCACTGCCATTGTACTACTTCATTGCCATCAACATACATTTCGGCCCAGTCCTCATTAAGGTCAACCACAATGTTTACAAAAATCCAAGTATCATAGCTGTAGTTGAATGTTCCTGCACCAGCAGCACCTGCATCAACGAGGCCAAGTCCGCCAGCATCGAAGTAGGCCTGCATACCCCACTGGCTGTTGGTTCCGGCAAATTCTTGCAATAGGTTGAAGTAACCGTAGAACCCGTCAGGAATATAAGCATGGAATTTTACAGCATATTTACCTGAAGTTTTGTCACCAAACAACAATACAGCATCATTGGTCCCTTCGATAACAATGGAGTTGCTACCTTCGAATGCCTGGTCAGAAGTAACCATTGGGTCTTCGGCAGAACCTGGTAAACTGCTCCATGTATCCCAATAATTGTGACCTGCAGCAATCGCTTGTTGAACAAGATAGTCGTTGGCATTGTATTCTTCGAATGGTTCGAAAATCAGGGCAGTTGTTGGCTCGGCAAAGTTGATGTCATCGAAATAACATTTTGGTGTTCCATTTTCAGCCCACGCATAAAAGTTCATTGCACCAATTTGGTTAAGCGTACCTGTACCAAACGAACCTGTACTCCAAATCCATTCTACAACAAATTCACCATTAAAATACATTTCAGCCTTATCTTCGTCAAGGTCGATGTTCATGTTTACGAAATTCCATTCGTCGTAGTTGTAGGTAAAGGTACCTGCACCTGCAGCACCTGCATCAACTAAACCAGCCCCACCTGCATCAAGGTATGCCTGCATACCCCACTGGCTGGTTGTACCGGCAAATTCTTGCAATACATTAAAATAGCCATAAAAGCCAGTTGGAACAAGGACCTGGAAATTCAAATTCCATTTTCCTTGCGTCTTGTTTCCAAGCATAAGAACAGCATCATTTGTACCTTCTATTACCATAGAATTGTTTCCCCCAAATGCAAAATCGCTAGTTACCATTGGGTCTTCTGGTCCACCTGGGGCACTGCTCCATGTATCCCAATAATCGCGTCCCATGGCATTGGCTTGTTGTACAAGATAATCGCCTGCATTATAATCTTCAAAAGTTTCCCAAGCATCTCCAACTGGAGGAGGATTACCATTAATAGTTACTTCAACAGGGCCAGCCATTGATGAAGTCCCTTCGTCATAAACAGCACAAACCTGGTAGGAATATGTACCTGGTTCCAAATCCATATGCATAAATTCGGTTAGGGTGATTTCTATGGTAATCGGTACACCATCACAATAAACATTAAAACCAATCATATCATCAGTGGTAGGAGCGTCCCATGTAATCATTACATCATCCTCGTCCATAACATAGGCTTCGAGATTTTGTGGGGGCATTAACATTGGGCCACCGGCAATAACTACTGTATAATCTTCCGTTTCGCCATAGCTGAAACTTGCACAAGGATCAGCAGAAGAATTCTGCCAGTTGGCGCGGATCCTCAATCTTCTTTCTCCTGAAGGAACTCCGGCAGGAATATCAATATCAACACTGTAATAAGTTCCGGCACCTGACATATTATAGTCTGTGATCAAGCGCTCTGAATCTTCAAATTCTTTGTCATCGTCAAAGTCAATCCATAAGCTGGCATCCTGATCTGAATACCCGGTTTCCCATTCAATGGTATAGGTCATTCCACCTTCAATGTTTGTGCTCATATTGGTAAAGTCGCCATAAGCACCATTGCTACAATCATTATTTGGATTCTGGATATCTTCAAATTTAAATCCTGTAAAGCCATCGCCATAGGAGCAATTAGCTCCGGGGTAGCAGTAATCGGGGAAGAGAACTGCAATTACATCTTCCTGGGTAACACCCATAGCAGCTTCGAAGGATACATTCAGCTCGGCAGTATAACCTGCAGGAACAGAAGCACTGGCACTTACCATAAAACCAGCCTGGCCATCTTCACCAGCTGCAAGGTCGCCAATTTCCTGTGGATCTGTTGTTAAAACAGAAACATAGGTATCGGAAGAAGTTAATTCAGCCATTACATCATAAGCATCTGCACCACCGGAGTTTTCGGCAACAACATACATCGTTGCAGTTTCGCCCGGATCGAGTTGACCGTTGTTGTTTCCTGAAGCATCGTCAATAATGAACTCAACATATTCGAGTGATGGGGCATAACCTTTAATTGATATGTAACTGTCCCAGGTATCAGTACCGTCCGAAGATTGGAGTAAGAAAGTAACAGTATGGTTGTTTGGAATATTTGCGTCAACATCGAGTGCAAAAGCATCATCGATAGTTGCTGTTCCGTCAGGATCGATATTTCCAAAATATTCTGTTCCATCAGTAATGGTTACAAACTCGTCAGAAGTTGTTATTGTAACTGCAACATTGCTTGCTACATCAACACCAACATTTTTCATGGTCATATCCAGCATAATGCTTTCACCGTAGTCCATCATACCGTTGTTATTTCCGGCAGCATCGTTGATTACATAAGAATCGCCAACTACGTATGGCCCTGAAGGAGGAATAATGTCAACATCAGCTTCATAACGGAAATAATCCTGCATAGTAACAGTAACTTTCATTACGTTAGGTGGAAGTTGTGGCATGATAGTAAGGTTGGTAGCTCCCCCTTCGCTTACAGCAGCAGCAATAATTTCGCCGTTAACAGTAAGTGCAATGTAAGCCCCTTCATCAACAACTACAGTAAATGTGCTTTCGCCAGCATAAAGAATTGGGTTATGTGTTACTGCTAAGTTTTGAGGTACTTCTGAGAAAATTTGCATGAAAGCGCCACCATGGTGATGGAACAAGTGATAAGTTACTTCTTTGTTACTTGTATTGTAAGGCCATTGACTTTGCTTGAGGAAATATTTTCCGGCAGCATTGCCAAAGGCTGGCAACATGCCCCTTTCCTGAACATACTGTCCGTAGTCAGGCATAAAATCGGTGTACATATTGTCCATCAAACCCCAAACATAAGTATCGTTTACAAAAGAGTAAGAAACTTCAGATGCTGCAAGGATACCAACACAGCCAGAATTTTGGCCGTTGTAAGTGTATCTGTGGAATTTTTCGGCGAAACATTCACCACTCATATCGTACATACCGGTTAAGCAGTTGATAGAGAAAATATAGGGCAATTCATTATCAACATTTGTTAAGCTATTGATATTCGAGCTACCGAAATCAGGTTCACCCCAGCCTTGTTCATATCCATGGTCGCGGTGTTGTAGGGCAAAAGCTCCATCATTAATTGCATTGACAACCATTTGGGCTGTACCACCTGACCATCCACCAAGTTCTGCCGGTGTTTGAGGAATATAGCCTAAACCATTAGGGCCAAAATAATTAACAACCATCGAAGTGTTCTGGTTAGATGACCATGATGTTCCTGGAGTCCCGCTATAAATTGCATTGATTCGTACAGGTTCTTTTCCTTTAACTTCACGCCAGTACCCACCAACAGTTTCTGAACAGATTTGAAACCAACGCTCGGTTTGCCATCCTAATGCAGTAATTGGCTTATGATAAAAATCTGCATTGGTTGGAGGATTGGTTTCATAATCAATCATTTTTGAAACCATGGTTTCGAGGTGGGTTTCGTTTTGGGCGGTCATCCTGGCAAAAATAATATCAGGCATATCATTGTTGTTTACATCAGCCCAAATGTTATCGGACACACAGTAGTTGTCCCATTTTGGTGAAGTAATTTGCGTGCTGGCGTTTGAGCCATAATCAGCCATGAGCAATACAGCTACCGGTGGAATATCCCAGTTAGCGAAAGCATCGTCAAAAAAGTCTTCCAGGCCACTGATAGAATTTGTGCCAATCTCATCAAGTGTCATAATGCCGGTTGTGATCCCTTGCATAACACGATAATCTTTGATTTGCTCTGCAAATGGCAGCCATGCCGGATCATTAGGAATTACGATAAGGTATTCAAAACCTGTTTCGTCGCGTTGCGATTGGTTTTGGTAGCGGGCTGAATAATCAATTTTTGGAAGTGATCCGGCATTCAGCAAAGCATCCTGGATGATAGGGTCGAACCAACGGCTACGCAGGCGGTCATCACCAATGTATCCGTTTCCACCTTCAAATACAATTTCGATTTCGATATCGCGATAAATAACCAATTCTTTGGTTACCGGGTTGTACTGGTAAGGAGTGATACCAACGATGGCGGCATCAACGCCCCTGAGTTGGGTTTGTTCTGACAAAATAAATGGCTCTGCAGGATAAAACGCATCCCGGTTGTAAAGACCTTCATTTTTATTGTACTCCATAGGTCCCTTTTCGGTATCGAGTGGGATACGCGGGGCAGGTGCCATTTCAACGCCGGTAAGGGTTTCGGTACGGAAACTCTTTACGTTGAGTACGGCGGTAGCGCCTTGCGGAATTGCAATGTAACGTCCAAATCCGGGAAGGTCAGGAGCACCTTCGTTGTTTGGAAGAAAAGCGCCTGGCATTTGGATGTTTTGCATCGGCGTGCCATCAATTACATTTTCCGATAAGGAAAATTCAGTAATTGAGAAGTTTAGATTCACACCGGCTGTTGATTGACTCTTTAAAGTCATTCCGGCATTTCCCCAGGCATCGTCATACTGGTATGTCTGTGCCTGAAGCATAGTCACTGAGAACAGCATTGCTGCGAGTATGACTAGCTTTCCTGGTTTTGAAAAAATAGTAAAAAAGTTCATGTTGATTTAGATTTAAATTAGAAAATTTAGTTAAAGTTCTGATTTATAATATATTATTGATTTGTTAGAAATCGTAAGTTTTTTGAGTGCGTAAAATTAGCAAATAAATCATTAACACTGCATGCATCCAATATTTATAATCAATTGAAATAAACTATGCTAATTGGTTGATTGATATAGGGATAAATATTCAGCTTTTTGCATATAAAAGCGAAAAAATGCATGAAATACTGTATCCAAAACTGGTTTTATTTAAACCCGAATTGGGTGGGTTTTGAGGCGGAAGGTTAAAATATTTTGAAAATAAAAGCTCTGGCTCAGAACGAACTTTGTCAAAGTTCCAGCAGGGCAAACGACACAATAGATTTCTCAGTCTCCGCCAGCTGGCGGATCCATCGAAAAGACAGGGCTTAGTTTTAAGTAAAGGGCTGGGAAGGGGATGGCGCGCTGCGCCTTCCCCTTCCCAGCCCTTTTATCACACTCCAACGATCTGTCTTTTCGACCGACCCCGCCTGCCATAGCGAAGCGCCTACCTGCACGTAGCCGTTCCGGCGAAGGCAGGGCGGGCAGAGAGGGAGAAATCTATTGTTTATAATCCTATTTAATGCTGAACAGTAGAAGCCTACTTCCTAATCACTACTTTCTCAGTAGAATTCACTTTATCACCTTTCACCGTCAGATAATAAATGCCTCCGGGGAGATGCGTTGCATCAACCTGCAAGTTGGCTGTACCACCCAAATTAACTTCATCTTTTGAATACATTAACTTTCCGGTGACACCATATAATTTCACATCAACTATGTCCTGTGCATCTAAGGTGATGGTAAACAATCCTTTGTTAGGATTGGGATAAATGTTCAACATATAGTCGCCGATCTCATCAATTCCGGTACAATCCTGCACCAGTACACTGAACACTTCAGACCATTCACCTTCACCACAATCATTCATACCACGAACTTTTAAGGTGGCATCTCCATTCCAGTTTTCGTCCCATTCAATGGTACAGTCCATATTAATATTATTGACGATAATCATACCTGCATCCTCAGGTTCAAGGACCCATTCGAAGGAACTTGAGTTTGCAATTTCAGGAATCGTGTAATTGTCTTGTGAACCCATGCAGGTCTTGTCTTTTCCTTCAATAGTTCCGGCTGCCATTGGCATTGGGGCAACATTTACAACAAGTGCTTCGGACCATTCACCTTCAGCACAATCGTTCATTCCACGAACTTTTAAGGTGGCATCGCCATTCCAGTTTTCGTCCCAGGCAATGGTACACTCCATATTATTGATTGTTGCAACACCAGCAACCTCAGGTTCCACAGCCCATTCGTAGGTAGTTGAGTTGGTAATTTCAGGGATCAAGTAGGTATCTTCCGAACCCACACAGGTCTGGTTTTGTCCATCAATATTTCCAGCTGCCACAGGCATCGGGACAACATTCACAACCAGTGCTTCAGACCATTCACCTTCAGCACAGTAATTGATCGGTTTCGCTCGAAGTGTTGCATCGCCACCAAATTCAGCTGACCATGAAACTGTTGCCAAAAGGCTATCAGCATCAAGAGTACCTGCTTCAGCGGGATCAAGTTCCCAAACAATCTCTTCTACATTCAAAACAGAATTTATCTCATAAACCACTTCATCCTCGCCTGCACACACTTCTGTTGGCCCAATGGGCATTTCGACAGGATCAGGATTTGTCCAAATTGTAATAGGTAGATATGTCGACCAATCACCCTCACCACAGTCATTAAAACCTTTAACTTTAATATCGCTGTTTCCAAGAAATTCGGGATCGTAGGCAACTTCTGCTTCAGTACCCTCCCAGGTAATGGTGCCGGCTTCTTCGGGGATAATTACCCAAATATATTCTTCTGCTCCTTCAATTACATCAACAGTGTAGCTTATTGTTCCCGGGTTAAGGCACAGCGCATATTCACCAACGGGTGGTTCAACGCTGTAACCAGGCACGTTCATCAGCGTAAGCATCATTTCGTCGCTCTCTTCATCACCACCATCATAAGCTGTGAGTGAAAGCATGACATATCCCATTTCCAAATCATCAGCGCTTGGAGTGTAAATTGGGCTGAGCGTAGCATTATCATCAAATGTACCTGTACCACTGGTTGTCCACATCAGGCTTTCGTAATTATCGGCGGCAGCATTAGACTGGAAAATATCTTCGGCACAAATGTTTGCATCCTGCCCGGCAAAAGCCATCACATCATTATTCACAAGGGTTGGGAATTCGATGAGGTCAACCCACACGGCATCATCACCTGCAACCTGCGCATTGTCTTTGTAAAATCTCCAAATTAAATTATGATTTCCGGTAGTGACCGGATAAGAAAAATATTCCCATTCGTGCTCGCCCGACCATTCGCCCAACATGGCACCATCAATAAAAAATTGAAGGACGTCGCCGGTTTCGGTAGAAGTTTTGCGGTAAAAGGAAACTGAATCTTCCAGCATAATATTGGCACTTAAGCCCAGGATACACATTTGCCCGTCGTTAACAGCACCCGACTGCAAACTGTGGCTTCCTTCGTAAGCAACTTGATCAGTAATAAACCAGGGGCTGCTTCCGCCATTTTGCCAGGGGTACAGGCTTAGATCACCTGTTTCAAAATCTTCGAGTGTAGCACCAACTTTAAGCATTACATTTTGCTCGATGGTGGTAGCATCGCAAATAGTATTGAAAGTAGTTTCGATGAGCGTCCCTATAACAGCCTGCTCGTGCAATGAAACATTAAAAACAGCATATCCAACACTGCCTGCTTCAATCATATCAAGGTTATATTCCACGCTATTAAAAACAATGAAAGGGCTTCCTGACATAATAGCTGAATGGACTGTGTATGCGTTTCCAGAACCAATGTTCATTGTGGGAACATGAATGTCGGCAGTTTCACCAGGGTCGAGGCGGCCATTGTTGTTCCCGTCAGGGTCTGACACCATCACATCGCCCGAAATTTCAAATACCGGGGCATGGCCAGTAATAGTAAACGAACTCGTCCAGGTATCGGTACCATCGGTAGCTGCAAGTTCAAAGCTTATCACTTCCAGGTCGGGAATATTGTTGTGAACCTGAATCCCAAATGCACCCTCAACTGTTTTGGTTTCATTAGAGCCTATGGTCCCAAAGTCTGATACTGCATTTGTAACTGTTATATATTCACTTGTGCCCGAGATGGTGACTTCGATAATCTCGGTCATTTCCACTCCAACATTCTTTACGGTCATATCCAGCAAAATCTGTTCAGCATAATCCATCATGCCATTGCCGTTTCCTCCAGTCATATCATCAATATCATAAGCATTGAAAACCACATAACTTCCAGCAGGTGGAATTACCTCAACTACCGACTCGTGCCTGTAATAATTTTGTTTGGTAACGGTAACTATAATCTGCGATTCAGGAATTTGAGCCTCGATGGAAATAGTAGCCGGAAATCCGGTACCTTCGGCAGTACCTATGATTTCGCCATCAACAGTAAGTGCGATATATGAGCCAGGATTGGCCGAAACTGTAAAACTGGTTTCACCACTGTAAAGGATGGAATTATGTGTAACCCCCAAATCCTGTGGAACTTCAGAATAAACAGTAAGAAAAGCATCGCCATGATGGTGGAAGAGATTGTAGGTTACTTCCTTATTTCCTGTGTTGTAAGGCCATTGTGATTGCTTGAGAAAATATTTTCCGGCAGCATTTGCAAAAGCCGGCAGAAGGCCTCTTTCGTCAACTGGCATTCCGTAGTTGGGCATAAAATCAGGCCACATATTGTCGTACATACCCCAAACATAAGTATCGTTTACAAATGAATAGGAAACTTCGGACGCAGCAATTAAACCAAGTGCACCGGCATTTTCACCATTTTTAGTATGGCGATGGAACTTCTCGGTGAAACATTCGCCACTCATATTGTATTTTCCGGTGAGGCAATTAATGGAAAAAATGAAACACAAATCAGTATTACCCAAGCTATTGATACTTGAGCTATTGAAATCGGGTTCGCCCCAGCCCTGCTCATATCCATGGTCGCGGTGCTGCAAGGCAAATGAGCCATTGTTGATAGCATCAATAACCATCCCTTCGGTGCCACCATTCCAGCCACCCAATTCAGCAGGAGTTTGAGGAATGTAATCCAAGCCGTTGGGCCCAAAATAATTTACAACTGTTCCGGTGTTGGTTGCGCTTGACCAAATACTTCCGGGTGTACCAGCATAAATAGCATTTATCCTAACCGGGTCTTTACCAAGGCTTCTCCAATAACCACCAATGGTTTCGGAGCATATCTGGAACCAGCGTTCAGTCTGCCATCCCAAAGCAGTTATTGGATGATTATAAAAATCGGGGTCGGTGGGAGGTGTGCGCTCGTAGTTGAGGAATTTAGTAACCATTACTTCGAGTTGGCTATAATTATTTGCCGTTATCCTTGCAAAAATCATATCCGGCATATCGTCATTGTTCACATCCGAAAAGATGTTATCGGAAGCACAGTAGTTATCCCAAATTGGGCTGGTGATTGAATTACTTGCATTGCTACCGTAATCAGCCAGGAGTAAAATAGCGGCAGGTGGGATATCCCAAGTGTTGTATGCATCGCTAAAATAACTTTTGAGCCCGTTTACAGTGTTGGTTCCAATTTCATCCAAAGTTATAATGTCTGTTGAAATGCCCTGCTTTTGGCGGAATAACCTGATTGAATCGGCCCACTGTTTGAATTCGGGATTGTTTGGTATAACGATGAGGTATTCACATCCGGCATTGTCAGTCGAATTGGTGATTTGCTGCCTCATCTTATTGTAATCCATTTCGGGGATTGAGGCACTATTTATAAATGCATCCTGAATGATTGGATCCCACCAGCGGCTACGAAGTCTGTCTTCGCCGAAATGGCCGGTGCTACCTTCAAAACTGATTTCCACTTCAACATCACGGTAAACGATCAATTCTTTTGTAACAGGGTTGTATTGAAACGGTGTGATACCCAACATTACAGCATCGATGCCACGGATTTGAGTCAAGTCAGATATCTGGATTGGATTTGCAGGATAGAAGGCATCCTGTGAATAAATATCAGGGTTCTTGTTAAAATCAAGCGGCCCGTCCTCGGTTTCCAAAGGAATTCGTGGAGCCGGCGCCATGTTTACGTTTTGAAATTTTTCGATGCGGTAATCCTTAATGATCAATTTCGGTGTGGCTCCTTGTGGTACAGCAACAAAACGGCTTGTTCCCGGAAGGTCAGGGGCACCTTCATCGTTGGGTAATAAAGTACCGGGCAAAAGGATATTTTGCATTGGTACACCATCAATCTCCGCATCAGTAAAACTGAATTCAGAGACTGAGAAATTGATTTTCAAACCTGAATGATCTGAGGTTTTAAGAGTGTAGCCGGCATTTCCCCAGCTATCAGTGTAAGTTACATCTTGTGCAAAAAGATGGACAGTGCTTAAAGTTAGAAAGCCAATGAGTGCTACAAACAAAAGTTTGCTTTGAATAGTTTGGTAAAAGTAGTTCATCATTTGTGATATGTGTGTTATGTTAGTGAATTATTTTACAGTAAGTTATGATGTTAATTTTGAGAAAGTGGCGCTAAAATTACCAATAATTTAAAAACAAATAATCAAATCCCTGCATATTTGGACTGCCAATTTTTATTCAAGCATATTATGTTACTGTTAAAGTGTTAATTACAGAAATTCAGTTGCTTAATTAATATAGAGTAAAAATTAGGCTGAAGGTTGTCTGGAAAGAGCAGCAAATCATTATTAAATGGGTACACGACAAATATTACAATAGAATCCACAGATGATTTAATTTTTCATCGAATGGAACGAATTATACAAATTAAACCTGCCCTTGGCAGGGGATATTCGATTAATCTGCGCAATTCGATGATAAATATTTTTGACCGATTGAAATTTGTCATGCATCCTTATCAATTGAAACTCAAAATAATTCTATCTTTGCCAAAACCCTGAAACTATGACCATCTCACCAAAAATAAAAAACCTGCTCAAGGGCCGCATCATGTATGTACTGCTTGCTTTTGTTGTGTGGATGTTGTTTTTCGATCAGAACAACTGGCTGAGGCAATTGTCCTTATCCAGTGAACTGAACGAAGCTAAACGGCAGGAGCAGTATTACAAAAACGAGATTTCAAGTGACAGCCTGAAACTCCATGAGCTCACCTCCAATGATGAAAGCGTTGAAAAACTTGCCCGCGAGAAATACCTGATGAAAAAAGACGGAGAAGAAGTTTTTTTGATTGTACGGGAAGGGGAGGAGTAGGCAGTTTGCAGTGCGGAAAAATCAGAAATCTGTGATTTCATTGTTTTTCGTGCATCCTCGAAAAATTACGAAAATTGAAAATTTTCTATTTTTCGGGATCTTCAGTTGGCAGTTCTCAGTCGGCAGTTCGAAGTCTTCAGTCGGTAGTTCGCAGTGCAATGTAAATAAGTTAAGCATTTTATTTCCGATTGATGATTAACGAGTGTTGATTTTTTGACCAGATGCATCCCAATGGGAGATTTATTGTAATGTGATAATCAGGAC
>Ga0307929_1001295_pt1 | contig 19612 bp, 14 predicted proteins | sample AceLakmetage1330_FD_203160 | JGI IMG/M metagenome (GOLD analysis project Ga0307929, IMG submission 203160) | Saline water microbial communities from Ace Lake, Antarctica - #1330 | ecosystem: Environmental > Aquatic > Non-marine Saline and Alkaline > Saline | place: Antarctica: Ace Lake...
ACATAGGTTCTGGTATAACGTCTGGTTATCCAACGTCCACCGAGAATGGTCTCGAGAGCAGAGTTGTCGAGTTCCTGGTTCATTTCCAAGTCGTTGATTGTGATAGCAGCCATGATGATCTCCTGTGGATGATTGTTGGTTGGAACGTTTTGTTCGTTAAGTTATTTTATGTATTGCATTCATCGTGCCAGAAGTTGTTGTGTTTTGTTGTGGTGTTTCTAAGTTGCCTAAATTTAAGGGTAAGGTGTAGGTTCTGTTTGTGGGGAGCTTTTTTCGCTGGTGAATAGTTGTTGTGTGGCAAACATTAATTGTTGTTTTTCATCGTTTGAGCGAAACAGGAGTGCTGGGGCAGGTGGTAGTTGGAGTACACGGGGGCGCTAATAGCAAAAAAAAGGGTTTCAACCTGAGAGGCTGAAACCCTTTTCTTATATATTGGTAGCGGGGAGAGGATTTGAACCTCTGACCTTCGGGTTATGAGCCCGACGAGCTACCAGACTGCTCCACCCCGCGTTGCGAGGGCCAATATAGACTGAAACTTATTTGAAGTCAAGAAAAAACCGTCATCATTTATGGTGTTGGTGTGATTTATTGTTCGATCGGAGGTAGGAGGGCCTGTAAGCGAGGTACTATCTCCGCGGGAAGAGGACTTAACTTGCCATTGCGGTTTACAGCAGCGTGGACGGTATACCCTTTGGCGATTAACGTTTCTTTTCCGGTCTCACTGTTCTGGCGCAGAAGCCGGTAGGAAAATTTACAGCTGACCTTTTTAAGCCAGACCAGTTTTGTTTCAATCTGTAGAAGATCATCGTAGCAGGCAAAGGCTTTGTAGCGAATAAAACATTCAGTGACCGGGAGGAGAAGCCCCATTGCCTCTATTTCACGGTAGCTGCAGACCTCTTCCCGCATAAGTTCGGTACGTCCGATTTCAAAGAAGCGCAGGTAGTTGGCGTTATAAACAACGGCAGCTGCGTCTGTATCACCGTAAATAACACGGTAGGGTGTTCGGTGGCATGTTTGCGAGGTCATTGTTGCTCTAAGAGTCGTTTCATCATGGTCTCGCCATCTGGGAGGGTGCCGCCTTCTGTTTTTCCCGCAGCATTTCCGGTCTCTTCTGAAAAGCTTTGTCCGCTTCCCGGCTGGGTCTCTCTTGAATCATAAAGAATGGTGGGAACGGGAGTATCGATATGGGTACGAAGCGACAGTGGGGTATAGTGATCCATGGTGGCAATTAAGCGAAAATCTTCACCACGATCACGAAGTCCCTGTACGATAGGAGCTACGATCTTTCCATCAAAGTCTTCAATGGCTTGAAGCTTATCCTTGAGTAGTCCCTGGTGTCCAGCTTCGTCCGGTCCTTCGACGTGGACAAAGACAAAGTCCTGTGTTTCTAAACAATTTAATGCAGCATCGGCCTTCCCTTGGTAGTTTGTGTCGATATAGCCCGTGGCTCCGGGGATATTGAGGATGTCGAGCCCAGCCATAACTCCAAGTCCTTTGAGAAGGTCAACTGCTGAAATCAGGCTGCCCCGTAGATTGAAGCGTTTGTGCAGTGTGGGCATCGATGGCAGCTTGCCTTCACCCCAAAGCCAAATGCCGTTTGCAGGGTTCTGTCCGGACTTGACTCTTTTGATGTTTACTGGATGTTTTTCAAGGACGTCACAGGCTTTAGTCAATAAATCTTTCCAGTCTTGATCCGCCATATAGCGCTGCCAGGGCTCGGTTACATCTTTTTCAATATAATCGTGGGGTGGAACAGGGGAAAAATTAGGGTAATCGCCTTTAACAACTAAAATATGGCGATAGCTGATTCCGGGTTTGAAATGGAATCGTTCACTGCTGCATTCATTTTCAAGTGCTTCGAGTAACTGCTGAGATTCTTCGCTGCTGATATGTCCGGCAGAGTAGTCAACCAACCGAACCTTATTTGTGGTTTCCCTGTCCAGGGTAACGAGGTTGCAGCGAAAGGTTGTTTCATCTGGTGCAAGTGAGATATTCATTGCTGCAGCTTCAAGGGGTGCACGCCCGGTGTAATACTCTTCCGGCTTGTAACCAAGAAGTGAGAGGTTGGCCACGTCTGATCCCGGGGGGTACCCTGCAGGCACTGTACGGGTGAGAAAGAGTTCTCCATCCTGGCAGAGGGCGTCAAGTGCCGGAGTTGGGGCGGCATCCAGCGGGGTGCGATTATCAAGTTCCGGCAATGGCAGGTCACCCATGCCATCGCCGACAAGTATAAGATATTTCATCAGTGATAGTTTCAGAGTTTTATTCGTTATCTGTAAGGATCCGGATTTTTACTGTTTTCTCGGTACAGACATCAAGGGCGTTGATTTCCTCGATACATTTTTGTACGTCAGCTTCATTTGCCACATGACTATGGAGGACTATGGAAACGGGATCTTGTTCATGTTGGCTTTTCTGGATAACGGACTTGATGGAAATGTTATGCTTACTGAAAATGCCAGAAATTGTGGAAAGGACTCCCGGTTTATCCAGTGCTGTAATACGAAAATAATAGGGGCCGCTCAGCTCAGACATTGGAGTGATAACTGGTTTTCCTATGTTTTCTGGGAGATAGGAAAGGGCAGGTACCCGGTTTATTGAGTCGCAGAGGATGTTGCGTCCGATATCCACCACGTCAGCAGCTACGGCACTGCCTGTTGGCATCATACCGGCACCGAGACCATAAAGCAGGACATTTCCAACAGTATCGCCGTTGAAGTGAATAGCATTGTAGGCCCCATTGATATTAGCCAGCATATGCGAATGTGGAACCATGGTTGGATGGACACGTGCTTCCACGTGACTGCCATGATGGCGGCTGATGGCAAGGAGTTTAATACGGCAACCGAACTCTTTGGCAAACTCAATATCGATGGGCTTGATGTCCGATATTCCTTCGGTGCTGATGTCGTCCAGGTGAACATGTTTACCGTAGGCAATGGTCATCAGGATGGCGAGTTTATGCGCGGTGTCGATGCCCTCAATGTCGTAGGTGGGATCTGCTTCAGCAAAACCTTGTTCCTGGGCATCTTTGAGCACTTCGTCAAAGGGGACACCTTCGTCGGTCATCCTGGTAAGAATATAATTGGCGGTGCCGTTCATGATTCCCATGATTGACTCGATACGGTTTGCGACAAGCCCTTCTTTTAATGACTTAATTACCGGGATTCCACCGCCCACACTTGCTTCAAACCCGACTTCCACATTGTTTGCGACCGCTGCTTCAAAAATCTCTTTACCATGGACAGAGAGTAGTGCCTTGTTAGCCGTTACAACATGTTTACCATGTTTGATGGCTTCAAGCATAAAGGTTCTGGCTGGTTCCATCCCGCCAATAAGTTCCACGACAATATCAATATCGGGATTGGTGAAGATATCATTGGCGTCTTTGGTAAGTGCTACGCCAGCGAATTGTTCAGGCAGTGAGTCGGTCATAATGTCTGCAACCTGAGCAAGGACAACTTCAGCTCCGACTTTTTTCTGTAAGCGTTCTCTTTGCTCGTAGAGGGTCTGAGCAAGGCCGCTGCCAACGGTTCCAAAGCCGATAAGGCCAACTTGAATTTTTTTCATAATAGGGTGTTCTTAGTTTGAAATTATAGATAATAGTTAGGGTGGTTGTTCTCGTGTGTATCGAAAAATACTCTCTTTCCTGCTGAAAGTCAAAACGTTAAGCAGGGATATTTTAGTGGATACAATTTCGTTTTTCGATTACATTGCCCATTTGAATTTTTGAGTGAGTGTTCATTCACATCTGCGTTCAGATTGGTACAGGTGTTATCAGGTATTTCTTGCCTGTACTAAAGCACATATAATTTGCCTAAAGGAGACAAACATGGCTGTAAACATTCTCGCATTTGGACCAAACGGTAGTGGTAAAGGAACTCAAGGTGCCATTGTAAAAGATAAGTACGGTATGGATCATATTGAGTCCGGGGCTATTTTTCGTGAGCATATTAAAGGCGGAACTGAGCTTGGAATGAAAGCAAAGGCTTTTATCGAGGCTGGTGATCTGGTTCCCGATGAAATTACCATTCCTATGGTTCTTGAAACATTGGCTAAATCCAAGGAGCAAGGCTGGTTGCTCGATGGTTTTCCTCGCTCCCTTGCACAGGCTGAAGCTCTTGACAGCGCTCTGAAAGAAGCAGGAATGAAAATTGACTATGTTATGGAAATTCTTCTTGATCGTCAAATTGCAAAAGAGCGTATTATGGGTCGTCGTCTCTGTGCCAATGACAACAATCACCCAAATCACATTGCCTTTGATGCTATTAAGCCTGTAGAAAAAGATGGTAAGCTGGTTTGTCGCGTATGTGGCGGAGAGCTCAGTGCCCGTGCCGATGATCAGGATGAAGATGCTATTAATAAACGCCATGATATCTACTATGATACTACGACAGGTACCATGGCAGCAGTGAATTATTTCAAAAATACCGACAGCAAAGTGATCTCTGTTGATGGCTCCATGGGTATTAAAGAAGTGACTACCGCAATTCTTGCTCAATTGGACTGATATTTAACAACCGGATAAGCCGTTATCTTGACAGGCTTTTTCCATATGGGCATGTCCGCAGTAGTTTGCGGAATGCCCATTTTTTTTGCTTTTTTGCCCAGGATAATTTACATATTGTAGAAGTAAATATAGCAAGCTCATTTTCTTCTACTGATTTTATGGAATATTTTATATGGAACAGACTGTTTCTGAAGCGCTGATTAATTCAGTAATGGCCCAAGAGGCCTTTGTAAAGGAAAGTCGCAAGGATCTTGTTGATCTTGTGTGTCTGATGGTGAGGGTTCTTCGCCAGAATGGGAAGATTCTTATTTTTGGTAATGGCGGCAGCGCCGCAGATGCTCAGCATATGGCGGCTGAATTTGTGAATCGGTTTTTGATTAACAGAAGACCTCTTGCCGCTATTGCCCTGACCACAGATACGTCGATTATTACATCTATTGGCAATGATTTTTCCTTTGATGAAATATTTTCCAAACAGGTGCAAGCTCTCGGAAAGGTAGAAGATCTTTCGCTGGGTATTTCTACTTCCGGTTCTTCTGTAAATGTTATCAAGGGGATTGAAGCCGCAAAAGAGATTGGTATGCAAACGGCAGTCCTTACAGGAGGCATGGAGGGTGGAGGCGGGACACTGGGAAGTCTTGCTGATATTACCTTGAATGTTCCAACCGTTAAAACCCAACACATCCAAGAGGTACACCTGTGGATTGAACATCTGCTCTGTGAACTTGTGGAAAGGGAGATTTTTGGTGAAGAATAAACCGCTTAATTTCGATGGACTAAAGACCTATTCGCTGCATGATCGTTTTTCGAAAGTGACCGTGGACCATTTCGGAAAGCCAGTAAAGGAAGGTGCTACTCTGCGCGGCTTTATGGACTCTTTGCCAAAACAGCTGCTTGGAAATGACTTCCCTGAACTTGTTCATCGACTTGCAAAAGCTCATCGGGCAGGCAGGCCAATTATTGTGGGAATGGGCGCACATGTTATTAAGGTTGGTTTGAACCCTGTGCTGATTGACCTGATGGAACGTTCCATTATAACAGGGCTTGCTATGAATGGGGCCTGTATTATTCATGATGCTGAGATTGCCATGGCTGGGTCAACCTCTGAGGAGGTTGGTGACGTACTTGGTGATGGTGCTTTCGGTGCTGCAAAAGAGACTGGTGAGGTTTTAAATGGCGCGATCTCTCTTGGTGCAAAAGAAGATATCGGTATGGGGCAAGCTGTGGGGGAGTATCTCCTGACAAGAAAATTTCCTCACAACGACAAAAGTCTTCTTGTAACTGCAGCAAAGCTTAATATTCCTGTGACTGTTCATGTGGCCCTGGGGACGGATATCATCCATATACATCCTTCGGCTTCCGGGGCTGATATTGGCAAAACATCTCACCAGGATTTTCGGTTGTTTTGTTCGGAAATTTCCGGTTTGCAGGGTGGCGCATATTTAAATGTTGGTTCAGCCGTATTGCTTCCGGAAGTGTTTCTCAAGGCACTGACACTTGTGAGAAATCTAGGGCACAGGGTTGATGATTTTACAACGGCGAATTTTGATTTTATGAAGCATTACCGTACGCTGACAAATGTTGTAAACAGGCCTACTGCAACAGGGGGCAAAGGATATAATATCATAGGTCATCATGAACTGATGATTCCTCTTCTGGCTGCATCACTACTTGATGAATTAGCTGAAAACTGCTAAAAAGGCAGGTCGTAAGTGTATGCTTACGGTATGGTAGTAATAACTTGAACGGCATGGTTGCCTGTTCTGGCCGGTGTTGTCGAAACTGCTAGAATGGCTTCAAGCCTATATAAAAATAAGAGATGTTAGTTCTTTTCTGGATATATTATGAGTAAAAAAAGAAGTGGTAAAGTCTACCTGGTAGGTGCAGGCCCCGGTGATCCTGGTTTAATTACTGTGAGAGGAAAATATCTTCTCGAGAGAGCGGAGGTTGTAGTATATGACTACCTTGCAAGTCCTAAACTCCTGAAGCATGTGCCTAAGGAGGCCGAGCTGATCTATGCCGGGAAAAAAGGTGGTGTAAAGCACACTCATACCCAGGAAGAGATTAACCAGATGCTGGTTGACTGGGCTGAAAGCGGTAAGATAGTAGTTCGTTTGAAAGGTGGTGATCCCTTCATCTTTGGGCGAGGTGGAGAAGAAGTTGAGGTTCTGGCAAAATCCGGTGTGGATTTTGAGGTTGTACCGGGTGTGACTTCTGCCACAGCTGCTGCAACATATGCCGGGATTCCTATAACGCACCGTGAGTATACCGCTTCAGTTGCTTTTTTAACTGGCCACGAAGACCCTACAAAGCCAGGGTCCAATATTGACTGGGCAAAGCTTGCAACAGGCGCCGGTACGCTGGTCGTCTATATGGGAATTAAAAATCTTCCTGTTATTGTGAAGAATCTTGTAAGTCATGGACGTGATCCACAGACTCCGGTTGCAGTTGTCCGTTGGGCATCAACTCCTGAGCAGCGAACAGTCGTGGGTACTCTTGAAACTATTACTGATATAGTTCGGGAATCAGGGATCAAACCACCAGCCCTGATTATTGTAGGTAATGTTGTTAAACTTCGGGACACCATTGATTGGTTTGAAAAACGTCCATTGTTTGGTAAGCGAATTGTGGTTACACGTACTCGGGAGCAGGCCTCCGAGTTAATGGCCGGACTTGAGGAAAATGGCGGCAACTGCCTTGAGTACTCTACAATTAAAATAGAACCCATGGAATCCTATGAGGTGCTAGACGAAGAACTTGATCGTCTTGAAGAGTATCACTGGATTTTGTTTACATCATTAAATGGTGTGAAATACTTTTTTGAGCGTCTGTATGCAAAGGGAATGGATGCCAGAAGCATGAAAGGGCCGGCTATCGCAGCCGTAGGGAAAGCAACTGCAGATCTTCTTCTTGAGTATGGCGTGCGGGCTGATCTGTTGCCTGAGGTATTTACAGGAGAAGGACTGGCGGAATCCCTACTCGACCAGGGAGTTGAGGGCCGGAATGTACTGATTCCACGGGCTGAGAAGGCAAGGGAAATCCTTCCCGAAACATTGCGCGGAGCAGGTGCTCAGGTAACTGTTGCTCCAGTATATAAAAATGTATCTCCCAAAGGGAAGCGTGAGCAACTGCGTGAAGAGCTTGAATCTGGAAAAGTGGATATGGTGACTTTTACCAGCTCTTCAACGGTAAGAAACTTTCTCGCCATGGTGGATGCAGATAGTGGTTCAGAGTTGAAACGATTGATGCATGAGGTCACAATTGCAGCAATTGGTCCAATTACCGCAAAAACAGTAACTGACAATGGGCTTCAGGTCGATGTTCAGCCTGAATCATATACTATTCCTGAGTTAGTCCATGAGATTGTAGACTTTTATTCGAAATAGTTACATCGGTACGATGGTTAATACACCAGCTTAACGTTCTGCCCCTGCGACTGAATTGCTTACAGCGCAGGGGCAGAGTTGTTTTTATTTGCCGCGAATCAGGTCCAGTAAATCGTCACTGGTCATCTTGGCACTCATGTCCGATCCTTCCAGTAGGCTTCCAGCAAGATCTCGTTTTTCCTGGTGCAGTTTTACTATTTTTTCTTCAATGGTATTTTTGCAGACCAGTCTGTAAATGGTAACGGGTCGTTTTTGGCCAATTCGATGGGCACGATCCGATGCCTGGTCTTCAACAGCAGGATTCCACCATGGATCCATATGGATTACATAGTCGGCTGCTGTAAGATTTAATCCAAGCCCTCCGGCCTTAAGGCTGATAAGGAAGAGGTCCCCTTCACCTGCTTGAAATCTATCTACTTCCTGTTTGCGTTTCGGGGTGCTGGTGGAGCCATCAAGGTATCGGTAGTTAATGTCCTTGCTATCGAGATGTTCGCGCAGAATCGAGAGGTGTCCGATAAACTGACTGAATATCAGAGCTTTATGGCCACCGCTTAACAATTCATCGATGACTGAGGCAAAGACTTTAAGCTTGGCACTGCCAATATTTGTATCGGCTGTAATAAGCCGTGGGTTACAGCAGGCCTGGCGCAGTTTCATTATTTCCGTAAGGATCTGAAGGTGGCGCGCTTTCTTCTCTCTGTTGTTTTCAAGAACCTCAAGGGCATTTTGCCTAAGGGCTTCATAGAAGAGTTTCTCTTCTTCACTCATTTCAACGTCAAGCGTAATTTCAGTACGCGGCGGCAGTTCTTCCAGTACTTGCGATTTGATTCGGCGTAAAATAAAAGGTCGAATAAGTTTTTTGAGTTTCAGTCTGGCATCGCGGTTGTGGTAGCGTTCAATTGGAATGGCAAAGCGTTCGTTGAAGCGGCTCAGGGTTCCAAGTAGGCCTGGATTGATAAAATGGAATAAGTTCCAGAGCTCGCCCAGATGATTTTCAACCGGCGTTCCAGTCGTGATAAGTTTAAAACGGGCATTGAGAGCCATGGCTGCTTTCGAGCGCTTGGTGGCAGCATTTTTGATGGCCTGGGCTTCATCCAGAATAACAGTTTGCCATTTCACCGCTGAGAGCATGTCGTTTTCCTGCTGAAGCAGGGTGTAGGTGGTGATCAGGATATCAAAATTTCCAAGTTCTGCTATTGTTTGTGCTCTGTTTTTCCCGACAAGGGTTTTGATATTTAATGTGGGCGTGAAGCGGTTAGCCTCCGTTTGCCAGTTGTTGGAAACCGAGGTCGGAGCAACCACAAGTGAAGGACCGTCCGTTGCCAGCGACAGCATGACTGTGAGGGCCTGTACGGTTTTACCAAGTCCCATATCATCTGCCAGACAACCGCCAACGCCCCAGTGCGCCAGGCGGGAAAGCCAGTTGTAACCCTCCTGCTGATAGTCACGCAGCTCGGCACGAAGGGTGGATGGCAGTTCCGGTTTAAACGATTGGCTTTCATGGATACGTGTAAGCTGATCACGCCAGCCATCGTCTACCTGTGCTTTTGCCTGATCCACAAGTTTTTCCAGCGGGATTGCAGCCAGGTGATGGATAAGGAGTTCACCATCTTCACCGTCGGTCATTCCTTCGGAGTAGAGGTTTATTTCTTCAAGCTTCTTTTTGAATTCCTGAGTTAAAGCAATGAACTGTCCTTCTTTTATCTGGATAAAGTGGCCATGGGATGACTTGACTTTGGCAAGGAGTTCCCGCAAATCAATAACCGTATCCTGATCGAGCTTCAACTCGCCCGAAAGAGCAAACCAGTTTTGTTGATTGGTCCGAACTTTCAGGTTAAGATTTTTTAACGATGCCTGATGAGTGATGTTGAGCTTTTCGCCCTCGGGCCACTCTATAACCACCCGGTCTTGAATAGACTGTAATTCCTGAAGTGCCTGGAGGCAGTCATCCGGGTCCTGAAGGTGCCACTCCCGGTCATTTTCCTGTTCAAGATCAATAGCCAGATCAAGAATAGGACAGGATTCTTCTACTTCGCGGGCCATGGTTTCTTCAAGGCCAAGATCACGCTTGGTTTGCAGTCGCTGCCCTCGTACTTCTGCAATAATATTTTCTACACCCTGACCAGGTTTAAGGTAATGTCCGCCGTCAATAAAAGGTTTAACGAACATTTCAAGCCTGAAACCGGTACCATAGGGCAATAAATGCATATAGATGGTCGGATCTGCTTCAACCTGTTCTATGTTGGACATTGTTCCCGGTTGTATCTCTGCAGCAATGGCTGAGTGTACAGTCATAAAGGAAGAGATGTTACCAATGGCAGTAAGCACTTGCTCGCTGGCATCAATGGGAACGACGAGGCCATTTTTTCCAGTAATCTGTGCAATCCTGCGATGGTTATCATTGATTTCAATGATTTTATAACGGGTGGGAGTTTCCTGGAAGATTGTAATGTTATCTTCTGAGACTTCCTGAGCAAAACAGATATGAAGCTGGGTTCCACGTTCTTCAACGAGAAGTTCAGGTTCTCCACTAACAAATTCTACAGGGGTTCCAGCTGATTTTGCAAAAAAGAGCAACGGGTGATTAACCATGGCAAGCAGGGTTTTGTCCATTTCAAAATGGTAGCTGATGCCGTGGGTTTCGGTGTTAACCTGTTTTTGTATACAGGCAGATATCTTTCTGTCCTGAACGGTAAGATAGGGCAGTTTTCCGGAATAGAGGCGGGAAAGGGAAATAGGACGGCCTTTACTCCAGTTCCCAGTAGCATTTCGTTTTTGCTCTTTTGGGTTGATGTTCATCTTGCCGTTCTTGTAGTCCACCATCCAGATTAGCCGTTCGTGCATGGAGTTACTGGAATCCTGCGGGGATGCAGTGACCTGAATCAGGGCTTGCAAATTTCGTTTCCACGGCTCCTCAGACTGGACAATATCAATTAGTGGGATAAGTCCTGTCTCTTCACGTAATCGCTGGATCACTTCGCTGTATTCGCTGTCATCGCTAACGCCATCCAGAAGCGCAGCCAGGTTGAGCGTAAAAAAATGAAAATCATTGAGGAGTGCCTGGGAATAAAGACTTTCCACGCGACGCTTTACTTCGGGCTGGAGGCTCGAGTTTAACCAATATTGGGAAAGAGCGGTAAACAGGATAGTCAGGCTGTGTGGCTCATCATCCTTGTGGAAACTCATTTCTTCGCCGGGAAGAGCAGTACTGTTTCGTACCTGGAGGAAAGTAGCAATAACCTGGTACGCTGTCTCTTCAGCGCTTTCAGTAAAGAGTGAAAGTGCAATGCCGATCTGGTGGGCAACTCTCTGGTCCTGGTCGGTCTGGTCGTTTTGCAGAGTTGCCAGGGCATGAAAAAGTCCGGTTGGTCCAAAAAATGCTGCTTTTTCACTGCCTGTCAGGTCGCGAAGAAATTCAAGATCTTGTTCAAATAATTCTTCGGTCAGGTTGGCATTTCCCGAGAGGAATGCCAAGGTTCCTGCGGCGCCTGTGCCCCTAAAACTGTCAATATTCTCCTCAACAAGCTGCTTTGCTTCTGCAAGTCTGCCCCTAAAGAGGTATTGATTAAAGAGGATACGCTGAAAGGGAAGTTTTTCGTCCTGGCTGAGTTCCTCAAGGCCTGTTTCTTCCTGTAAATAGGTAAGGATTTTAGGATAGCTGTTCAGGGTTGATTGCTCGTAACGAAGGATGTCATTAAGCAGGAAAAATTGAAATGATGGTGCTAAGCTTCTGAACCAAACGGGGTCAAAGGGCCCGGTTGTTACATGGACAGTGGGGGGGAGTGATGAGAGGATGTCCCGGCACTGTCCTGAAAGGAACTCAAGGGCATCGTCGATAACATCGAAATTCTGAGTGTAGATTCCAATGCGCATTTCCCTCATGGCACGCCAGCAGCGTGTTGTCCATTTTCCATAGTAGTAGGAAACGGGAGCTTCTTTACGGATTACCTTTGCGTAGGTTGCAAAGGTCCCCTCATCAACAGAAATTCGACTCAGTTTTTCTACGAGGCCAGGAGAGCATTGACGCTCGCTTGTAACCAATCCAGCTTCCTGAAATTTAGTAAAATAATGATTCAGATTAGCTGCAGTAGGCCGATTACCACGTGGACTTCGTATGTCAAGTTTACGCAGGCAGTTGACTATAAGAGTTGTATGAGCAGGTTCGTAGACAATTGATTGAAACTGGAGAAGGGTCTGCTCGAAAGGGGTGAGTTTGTCGTAGTTTTGAAGTAATTCGCTGCTAGGGTCTGGCATTTTTTATATTATATGGTAGTGCATTTTTAAAGCCTAGCCCTCGAAAGAGATAAACCATGGAACCTGTCCAACAGGATGAAAGAAACTATTCATTATATCATGAATTACCAAGAAACGAAAGAATATCCTGATTTCGTTTAGTTTAGAGGAAAAACAGTCAAGAGTAATAAGATATATTGACATGGTGGTGTGCTTGTAAGTAGGGTAGTTGCCAATATGTCACTGACGATAATATCTTTTGACAGCAGTGAGGGATGAATTATTGATTTTATGGGTATTAGGGAGAGTGATATGACAGCGATAGGATATATATTTTTGGATACTGCACGTGATAGTTTGATTCCTTTAGCAGAACAGCAAGAACAATTGCAGATATATGCAACTGGTCTGGGACTCAGCTGTGATGAGATCCTGATTGAGCAGAACTTCTCTTTGGCTACAATCCTTCTGGAACGAACCGAGGGGAGACATCTGGTTGAAAATATACAGAATGGGGATGTGGTCATCACAATGAGGGCGGAATGGGTCTTGGGAAATCCCGGGAATGCTTTACAGCTGCTGGACGTATTCAAAGCTAAAGGGGCTTCGTTTTACTGCGTGGATCTTGCTGGTGATATCGTAAATCAAACAGAGAGAAAATTAGCGGTTTCCGAGGGGATTGCTCCCATGGTTCGTACCCTGTGTGAGGCGTTGTCCGTTACGTTTGAGAGCAGCAGTCATTCAGCGGCAATCCGGGCAGGAAAGGCAAAACAGAAGAAAAATGGGAAGTATCTTGGAGGTCCGGTTCCCTTTGGTTTTCGGGTAGCTTCCGATGGCTGTTTGAAACGTGACGGTAAACAGCAGATTATTATTGAAGAGATGATTGCGCTGAAAAATGATCGCTGGTCCTATCGTGATATTGCTCAGAAAATGAAAGTACAGCACGGTTTGAAATTCTCTCATGAAGGTGTCAGGAGAATACTTTTGAAGAGTAGCAGATAAAGATATCGGAAAGGAGTTGCCTGACTTTTGTCAGGTAACTCCCTGATTGTGAATTACTGGATGTTTTTATTTGAAAAAATATCAGCATCCCCTTCCTGGTTACGAATCCAGGCGATAAGGACACGTTCCTGTTTAGCGTTGAGGATTTGAGTTTTGAATTCTTCTTTCTCTACAGCTGAGATTGAGGAGGTCTCAGGAAGGGTTCTGGCTGTAAACTGGTAGAGGTAAAGATCTTCTCCTACTACGGCAACTTCTTCAGGGAAAGGATTCTTTGTACTGAGAGAGAATACGTCCATCATCAGGCTTGGTGGGAAGTCGTTTGCTTCACTTCCCATGGCACTTCTGGAGAGTTTGGCTTCCTTTGAAGGAATGTTATTAGTCTTTCCAAGTTCAGGTAATGAGGTCCCACTTTGTAGAGCCGTGAGAATCTCTTCGCTTTTGTCACGGGCTAACTTTTTTGCTTGAATCGCTCTGTAATCATCTGAAACCTGTTTTTTCACAGCGTCAAGCGGTGGTACCTCGGGCTCTTGAATGGATTCGGCAAAGAGAATGGTGTATCCGGTGGGAGATTCAATTAGTGAGCTAAGTTCTCCTGCTTTCAGTGAAAACACCTTGTCCTGGACAGTTTGGGACTTGTCAAGAGTTGCTGGAACTGTTAGCTGTGAGAAAAAGTCAGTCTCTTGAATGGTGGTCTCGGGGTGAGCTGTTGCGTATTCTTGAAGGCTTCCTGCAGAAATAATTCCTTCGTAGGCTTCATTTGCCTGTTGGAAAACGGCAGCCCGTTTGGTGGTATCTTTGGAATCGTCACCATATTGAAAGGAAAGAAATTTCAGTTTGACTTCAGAATCGGTTTTGTAGGCATCTTTAGACTGCTCAAACCAGGTTGCAAGGGCTGCTTCTTCAATAACTACTTTATCGGTAAATTCGGAAGGGCTTATCTTGATAAAATTGAGGCTGATACTTTCTTTGGCCTGCTGATAGATGTCATTGATTTCCGCATCTGTTACAGTTGTCGCAAAAGCACCAATCGCCTGAACTCCTTTGGCGGAGAGCATGTCAATACGCTGCATCACTTCGAACTTGTGCGGGGTTAGGCGGTTGGAAGCCAGAAGTGTTTTGTATTTCTCCATATTAAAGGAGTTGTTCTCCTGAAATTGAACCATTTGCTGTATGTTGCGCTGAATTTCAGGTGCGGAAACCAGTATGCCCATCTCTTTTGCTCCCTGTCGAAGAAGAGCCTGCTGGATAAGTTGGCTTTTGACCTGTTCGTCAAGTCCGAGACTTTTTAAAAGCTCATCGGGGACGGATCCACCAAATTGCTGGCGATACCCTGTTAGGAGCTGGTCGTAGGTACGCTGGTATTCCTGGAAGCTGATTTCTTCATCGTTAACAACGATGGCAGCCTCGCGACTGTCCATCATATTGGCACCAACTCCCCAGAAAATAAAAACAAGAGCAATGACCAGAACGATGGCCTGAATAAAAGTGGACTGTGATTTGTCACGAAAAATTTGCAGCATATTGAGTTCTCTGTGATGGAATCGTTTATAGGTATTCTTTAGTGAGCAGTGTGGATTGGTTTTAGAGTATTTAGCTCTAAAAGTATTCAGTCTGAACCATTTAAAGAATGCAGTTACTAAAAGTTACAAAAAGTAGAATTATTCAGTGTGTACCTGATAATTAGTAAATTACTGAACGTGCCCCGAGGGAAGTACCCTTGGGGTATCATTGTTCAGCAGGTAAGCGTGGATTCCGCATGCCTCATATTCGTCTGTTTTGACATTCAAAGCATATTGATGCTATGTGAGAAGGTCAAAATGGGTGAATATGAGGGGGCGCTGGATAATTATCGAAAATTTACCTTTTCTGAAGAGGCAGTGCAAGAAAAAACAGTGTAAAAGAGCTCAGGAACTTTTTTTGTTTGTTCCTTGGACTTTTTTGTATTTGATTTTTGTTCCTGATTTATTTCAGGAGGACAAAAAAGGAAGTAAAAAAGTATCTAACTGATTCCTTGAATAAATATAATCATTTTGTTAAGTATGGCGGGCGGCTGGGGTCTTAATGCAGTTTCATGCTGTGATATAGAGTGCTTCAGGCGCTGGAAAATGATTGCTCATTCACTTGACAAAGTGACCTGTCTATAGTAATTAGGCTGTCATTACTTAAGAAACAGAAACGGTGAAAGCCACAAACAATATTTTTACGGAGGAATAAGATGCCTACAATAGAACACAACGGAAACAGCTATAACTGTGATGAAGATGGATTTCTGCTCAACGGTATGGACGACATGAACGACGATTGGATTGACTACGTTAAAAGTGTTGAAGGTATTTCTGAGCTTACCGACGAGCATCATAAGGTAATTGACGCTCTTCGTGAGTACTACAAGAAGAACGGTATTGCTCCAATGGTACGTATTCTTTCTAAAACCACAGGTTTCCCTCTTAAGAGAATCTACGAGCTGTTCCCATCAGGACCTGGTAAAGGTGCTTGTAAGATGGCTGGTCTTCCTAAACCTACCGGTTGTGTATAATTACATAGCTCTTTAAGGTTTTAGTAGTCAAAAAAGGCGTTATCCTTATTTAAGGATAACGCCTTTTTTTTTATTCCTCACAGTTGCCATCCCGATATTCAACTCCGTTGGTTGAATACCTTGTCTCTTTATGGCTGTACTTTTTCTTGTAGAAGTTTCTCTTCTATCTTTTTTACTTTTTCCTGATATTCACCAGGGCTGATGGTGGCCCCTCGTATTCCGCCGCGCAAATTTATTTCTGCAAGATATGTCTCAGATTTCTCGGTTATCATCAGATCCAGGTGGCCATAAGGAAATGAACCTCGTTCCATGATTGTCCGACAAAGATTCAGCTGAGTTGTGTTTAATAAGAAACTCTCGGCCCTGCCGCCGGCATGTAAGTTGTTGCGGAAGTTGTCCGGGTTGTTTCGTTCATAGGCCTCTATGTAATCACCAATGATTATAACGCGTACATCACGACTGTCAGCTACGAATGGCTGGAGAACAAATGGATAGGGCAGGACATTGTTTGCAGCCTGGGTGTAAACATCTTCGATATCTTTAAAGAGGTGAATGCCAAGTCCTGCATTTTTGCGATCATGTTTCAGCACAACTTTTTGAATGGCGTGGTGCCCATAAAGGGAAACAGTGTCGAGTAGTCCGTGGATGTCATAGATCGCAACGGTATGAGGGACCATAAGTGGAGTGAACAAGCGTGCCTGAAATGTTTTGGAGCGACTGGCTAGCTGTGACGTGGCCGAGGGGATGAGCTGAATACCTCGATCGATAAGGTCTAGAAGAAGATGCTCTTCGTTAAATTTGAGGCGAAGTCTGCAAGCAATAATATCTCCGGAGACAAGGGTATGGAGGAGCTCGGGGAGATCCTGGTTTCTAGTGATAATGTGCGGTGGGCTGGTCAAAAGAGCATCTCCGAAAACCGTTGGTGAAAGACTGATAGATCTTTCTGGCATTGGGCGCAGATTAGTCTTATTTTACCCAGAATTTGAGAGGAATCTTCCTGCGGGGTAAAACTACCATCGTCATTTTGGACGTACAGAGTAGTGATAATGGCATTTTCAGCGACTTCATAAAACTCTTCGTCATTGCCGCATTCGGGACAGGTAATGCGGTTGGCCGGGGAAGGCAGGTCGTTAGGTTGCATGGATGTATGTGGTAGTTCCTCAGCCGTTGGCCGTTTGTTCGTCGCTGTTATTTTCGTTTACCAGATGAAGCTCCCTTGTGGTTACTTTTAATTCTCCACTAAGTTCGGCACCCGGTTCAACACTCAGACTGTTGCTTTCGATAAGCCCGTGAATCTGACAGGTCTTGCGGGCTGTAACCATGCTGGCTTTCACGTTGCCTTCAAGGGAACCATGGCAGACAAAGGTCGTGACCTGTACGTCTCCGCTGATTTTCCCGCCTTCGCTGAGGATAAGGTGTTCGCCTTTGATATTTCCTTCAACGGTTCCGTCAATTCGCGCTTTTCCCTCAAACAGCAGTTCTCCTTTCATGGTCATTCGGGAGTCGATGATAGAGGCTATCACTTCTTTTTCAGCTTTTTCACTCTGTTGTTCAAAGCTGTCTTTTTTACTGAACATGGTCATATTATTTCTCCGAAGCAGCAGAGGAAGCGGTGTGGGTATTTTTAGCGGTTAAAGATGAGGGTTTTTTTTGTTTTTCCCCAACGATTAATCTTGGAATAACAGTCACCTGTGAAAGCTTGTCCACTCGCATGAATTTACTCGGGTTCAGTGGCTTTTTGTTGAGACATACTTCGTAATGCAGGTGGGGCCCGGTGGAACGGCCACTGCTTCCTACGGTCCCGATAGCCTGACCTCGTTTGACAGTATCACCGCGTTTAACGAGGATCTTTTTCATATGGGCAAACTTGGTGGAGTATCCATTACCATGGTTGATTTCAATATATCGCCCGTAACTGCCGTTAAAAAAAGCCCTGCTGACTTTACCATCCGCCGTGGCGACAATTTTTTGTCCGTTACGTCCACGCATATCCACACCTGAATGAAATCCCTTCTTTCCGTTTACCGGGTCTGTGCGATGGCCAAATCGTGATGTGACAAGACCGGGAACGGGGCGTCCCAACGGGAGAAGATTTATGGCTTCCATGTAGCGATCGGAACGCTGCAGAAGTTCATCTCCTGCAGATGCCCTGGGAGCAAGAAAAGGACCACCGGAGTTACTGGTGTCTTTTGCGCCCTCTTTTACTTCTACGCCAATGTTGCACATGATTCGTTCGATCATGCCGCTGCGTTCTTCAAGCTCAGAGACTGCAGTGTTCAGGAGGGTTGCTTTTTCCTGTTGAAAGGTAGAAGCTTGAGTGTCGTTGAGTTCTTTCAGGTTGTCAACCTGAAGTGCCAGGGATGTTTTTAGCTGGTTACTTTGAAGTAATTCTTGGTTGAGCTCTGCGACCTGATTTGTCAGTGCTTTATTGTTGTAAAAGAAATGGTAGGCGTTGTAGCTGATAATGCTGAGAGTAATAAAAACTGAGACAGTCAGAAAACAGGTCAGTTTGAGTTTGCGTTTTGAGAATAGAAGCGTGCGAACCTTTCCCTCTTCACCTGATAGAATAATATGTAAGCGGTCACTCATTGCGATTTAACTGGTATTAAAGTATATGCAGGGGATTCGGAGGTTTTCTGCTATGCAGATACCCGTTGACTGATATTTTATTCGATTGTCACTGTTATAGTCATTGATTATCAAAATTTCAATAAAAAATGGGTGCTTGGATAAGTTCTTTTGTCCGATTTTCCATTACTTTTTTCTATTTGAGTGAATTGTATGTCTCATCTTCTAACCTGTCAGGCCCTTGGCAAATCCTTTGGTGCCCAACGTCTTTTTGAACATATTGATTTTGTTGTACATAAGGGTGACCGTATTGGCCTTATCGGCCCCAATGGCAGCGGAAAATCCACCCTCTTGAAAATACTTTGCGGACGCATTGATCCCGATGAGGGAAAGGTGGTGCTACGTAAAAATATACGCACAGCCTATCTGGCTCAGTCCGATGTCTTTCAAGAAGATTCAAGTATTGAAGAAAATCTGGAGGCTGCGCTCGATATATTATCGCTTGATGGAACGGAGCGTTACAACAGAGTCCAGGAACTCCTCTCTAGGGCAGAATTTCCCGATTCTTCCGTTAAGGTGGGGCTGCTCTCGGGAGGTTGGCGTAAGCGGCTTGCAATCTGTCGTAGTTTTGTGGTGCAACCAGATATTCTTGTTATGGATGAACCTACTAATCATCTTGATATCGAAGGGGTGCTATGGCTTGAAAGAATGTTATCCGGAGCTCTTCCCAAGAGCCCCGATGCATTTTTGGTGGTGAGTCATGATCGGCGCTTTCTTGAAAATATTGCCAACCGGGTTGTGGAGCTTTCAGCCGTATATCCTCAGGGTGCATTTGAAGTTGCCGGTGACTATTCTGATTTTATTCAGGCTAGGGTTCTTTTTCTGGAGCAGCAGCAGCAACTTGAAGATCGTCTTGCCAATAAAATGCGACGTGAGGCCGAATGGCTCAGTCGCGGTCCCAAGGCACGAGCAACCAAGGCACGGTACCGCATTGATGAGGCCTATAAGCTCAAAGAGCATCTGACAGAGGTAAAGAACAGGAACAGATCCATTAAGCAGGTACGGATCGATTTTGATTCAACCGGCAGAAAAACAAAGAAACTGTTTGAGGCTGAAGGGATAAGTAAAGGGTATGATGGCCGAACGCTCTTTGCTGATCTTGATATGGTGCTCTCACCTGGGAGTCGTCTTGGCCTGCTGGGGAGGAATGGTTGCGGTAAATCCACACTTATGCAAATTATTGAAGCAAGTGCCCTGGAGAAAGGATTTCAAGCAGATAGTGGAAGTGTTAAAACTGCACCCAATGTACGAATTGTAAGTTTTGATCAGAAGCGGGAGTCAATTGATCCGGAAATAACGCTGCGTCAGGCCCTTTCT
>Ga0307929_1001296_pt1 | contig 19595 bp, 17 predicted proteins | sample AceLakmetage1330_FD_203160 | JGI IMG/M metagenome (GOLD analysis project Ga0307929, IMG submission 203160) | Saline water microbial communities from Ace Lake, Antarctica - #1330 | ecosystem: Environmental > Aquatic > Non-marine Saline and Alkaline > Saline | place: Antarctica: Ace Lake...
GGGGTGTTGCCAATGGTGTCTATTTTGTCCATGGCTTCCTGGATATAGTTTTCTCCCAAAAGGGTGACCCCAGCCTGGATGGCCGATATCACGGCATCACTGGATTTTCGCTTGCTTACTGCCACAAGATCAATGGTTTCAGGATCTCTACCGCAGGCTTTTGCTGCTATGCAAATTTCATTTTTGATGTGGGTCAGTCGTGTTTCAATGGATTCCATTTAATGATTAAAACTCCTTATTCCCCTTTACTCGCTTATTTTTTTATAACTTATTGAATTTGTTAATACCAAAAAGTTGAGCATTGAAAAATCAAGATGTTATTTTATATTCATTACAGGCTGTTATGAAAATGAGCGAAACGTGGGTTATTCTATCGGTCTTTTAGCCTGTAAAACCCAATCCTTCAGGCTTGGGATATAGATTGAGATTTTTGATATAACAAGTTCACAACTTTTTCCTGAATCAATACCTCAATCACCTCGCACACGGGCAGTCCCACCACATTGGTGTAAGAGCCGTGGATGCCTTTTACAAGAAAGGTGCCAAGACCCTGGATGGCATAGGCTCCGGCCTTGTCAAAGGGTTCTTTGGTGGAGATGTACCATTCTATCTCCGCCGGTGATAGTTCTTTAAACTCAACCTCGGTGGTCACATGGCGGGTGATGATGGGATTTTCACCGGGGCCACAGATGGTGAATCCTGTAAACACCGTGTGGGTTCTGTTGCTCAATTGCTGGAGCATTTCCCGGGCATGATCCATGGAGTCGGGTTTTTCCAGCAGGGTATTGTCCACCACCACAATGGTGTCTGCCCCGATGATCCAGGCGTTTTTATGGTGTTGGGCTACGTCCAGAGCCTTGTCCCGGGAGAGTCGTTCCACATATTTTCGGGGTGCTTCACCCGGCTGTTGCATTTCATCGGTGCAGGAGGGAATCACCGAAAAGGTAAGACCTGCCTGCTCCAGCAAATATTTTCTCCGGGGGGATTGGGATGCCAGGATTATTTGAGTAGAGGTTATATGTTTCATGACCATGGATATTACCAGACCCAGTATAATATAACAAGAAAAGCTGGAGTGATTTTGAAATTTGGGGTTGCTCAGAACATGGCCCACCTTTCCCCATTTTTTTTTATATGAAAATGAAGTGTCCAAGCCCCCTCAGCAGAGCCCCCTCCGATGGGTAATAGGAACCGGCCAATTGGGCTGTCTAACAGTCCCGGGCCGGGCCCATTGCCCGTCGGAGGGGGCGGCATGATATCATTTGGCTCCGCGTCTACGACCCAATATTCGTTGTGGGCAGGCCGGGGCCAGAAGACGGTCTGCCCGTGGCAGTTATGCCATGGATTGAAATTACCTGAATCCAGGATGGTTTTGTGAATTAGGGGTTGCAAAAAAACGCATCATGTTATATGAAGGAACAGTTTTTTTGCCTGGGTGGCGGAATAGGTAGACGCAAGGGACTTAAAATCCCTCGGAGCATAGCTCTGTACGAGTTCAATTCTCGTCCCAGGTACCATTCTTAAGGATTTCGGACCACCTTCGAAATCCTTTTTTTTATTGGCCCATGCCGGGTTTCAGGCATTTTCCCCCCCAAAAAGAGAGCTTATGCAAAAAATAGAAATAAATGGCGGACATAAACTCCAGGGCGAAGTGATCGTCAGTGGTGCTAAAAATGCAGCATTACCCCTTTTGGCATCAGCCCTTTTGGTGGCCGGGAAAGTGCAATTTTCCAATATCCCCGACCTCATGGATATTCAGAGTATTAAATTGCTCCTCAAAGACCTTGGTGCCGATGTTCAAGGCGAAGGCCATGATGTCACCGTTGATGCTTCCGGTGTTCACAAGGTTGCGGCGGAATATGATCTGGTGAGAAAAATGAGGGCTTCCATTCTGGTGCTGGGACCTCTGACGGCACGGTTTGGCAAGGCTCGGGTATCTCTACCCGGGGGATGTGCCATTGGTGCACGTCCCGTTGACCTTCATTTAAAGGGGCTGGAGGCCATGGGGGCTAAGATTGAAATAGACCATGGCGACATTATTGCCACGGCAGATAGACTTAAGGGAAGTGAGATTTATTTTGATATTCCCACGGTCACCGGTACTGAAAATCTCATGATGGCAGCCACCCTTGCCCGGGGAACCACGATTTTGCGAAACAGTGCCAGGGAGCCCGAGATTATTGCCCTGGCCAATGCCCTGAACAAAATGGGAGCCGATGTTCAGGGGGCTGGAACCGCCGTGATCAAGATCAATGGCGTGGATCAGCTGAAATCTGCAAAGATATGTGTCATACCCGATAGAATTGAGGCGGGCACGTTTTTGGTGGCTGCGGCTGCCACCCGGGGGGATGTACTGGTAAAGGGGGCTGATCCAGAGCACATGGGCGGCATTATTAACAAATTGAGGCAGACTGGCACCCATGTGGATGTAAACCCTGGGGGGATTCGGGTGCAGGGGATTGAAAACATAGGCTGTGCTGACATTAAAACCCTTCCTTATCCAGGATTTCCCACGGACATGCAGGCCCAATTCATGGTACTCATGTCCCTGGCCCGGGGCAATAGTGTGGTTCATGAAACCATTTTTGAGAACCGCTTCATCCATGTCAATGAACTCCAGCGCATGGGGGCGGATATCACCCTGGCTGGGGGAAATTATGCCATGGTGAGAGGCGTTAAAAATCTATCTGGTGCCCAGGTGATGGCATCTGACTTAAGGGCCAGTGCCTCCCTTGTTATTGCAGGTCTTGCTGCCCGGGGAACCACCACCATCAATCGGGTGTATCACATCGACCGGGGCTATGAATCCATTGAGAAAAAACTGGCGGCATTGGGGGCTGACATCCACAGGTTATAAACACCATGAACCACAGGAGCTTTCCATGGGATGACATTTAAAAAATGGAATGGGCCTCCGCTTGTTCCCCTGTGCTGTCTGCTTTGCCTTGGCATCCTGATCAGCTCTTTTTTAGGGGCAAAAGCCTTTGTCTTTTTTTATGCTCTCATTCCTGTGGGCCTTGGTATCCTTTTTAAAATTTTTAAGAGAAAATCTCCTGGCTGGCTCAAGGGGGTTCTCTTTTTTTTGTTGGGTGCAGTACTCATCCACAGGGTTGAATCCCCTTCCATTCCTCTGCATCATATTTTGTCTTACACCAACCAGGGTAAGATGTGGGTGGTGGGCAGGGTTGTCACCCTGTTTCCTGAGAGGGGAAAGAGCATTGTGCTGGCTGCGATATCAGCGGGAAAAACCCCCTCTGAGCTGTTAACATCCACAGGGCACATCAAGGTGACCATCAGGGATGCAGATCTTTTGCTTGCCCATGGGGACATTGTTAGGGTAAAAGGAAGCGTTCGCCCTTTTCGAAATTTTGCCAACCCCGGTGGGTTTGATTATGCCCGCTTCATGAAGCGAAAGGGCATCACGGCTTCCCTGTACTGCCGGGGATCTGATTTTTCCTTTGAGAAAATGCAGTTGTCACCGCCATGGACTACCCGTTTCATCCGTGGAGTTTCCCACCTGCGAAACAATTTTTCTTTTTATATTCAATCGGCTGTGAAAGATCAAAATAGCACGGCACTACTAAACGCACTGGTGCTGGGAAAAAGAAAGATGCTCACAACAGATCTTCAAAATACCTTTTCTCGATCAGGCGCTTCTCATGTGCTGGCCGTTTCCGGCCTTCATCTTTCCATCGTTGCCACGCTGTTTTTTTTTCTTTTCCAGAAATTTTTTTCCCTTTTTACGCCACTTTTGATCCGGGGACTTGTCCGTAAAGGGGCAGCCATGATAACGCTATTACCCTTGGCTGGCTATGCCCTTATCTCTGGCTTTTCTCCTGCCACCCAGCGGGCCTTGATCATGGTGTCGGTGGTGATGTTTTCCCTTACCATGGAGCGGGAAAACATAACACTCAATTCCTTGGCAGCAGCGGGTATTGGTATCTTGATTTTTCAACCCGGGGCACTTTTTTCCATCTCCTTTCAACTCTCCTTTGCTGCGGTCTTTTTTATTATTTCCGGTCTTGATCTGGCCCGCCAGCATAAATTCCCTGCTTTTGGCCATATTATTCTCAATAAAATTGTGCTCTTTTTTCTGGTCTCTGTGCTGGCCATTGCCGGGACCCAGCCCTTGGTCATGCGTTATTTTAATATGGCAAGTTTTGCCGGAATATTTACCAATGCAATCACGATTCCTGTGGTGGGATTTGGGGTACTTCCCCTGGGGCTTTTGTCTTTGGTGGTGTTTCCACTGTCTACCACCCTTTCTGGCGTATGCCTTGGGCTGGCAGGGGAAATGGCAACTCCCTGCATTGGTTTTCTCACCTGGGTGTGTCAGGTGCCTGGTGCCTGGTCAAGAACGGTGACCCCGGATTTGCTTTACCTGATTGCCTGGTATCTTGCCATGCTGGCCATTTACGTGGGACTCCGGGGCTGGGGAAAAAAATGGGGAAAATTATTGGGAATGGTGGCCCTGTTGCTTCTTATGTTTCAAGGGGGTCTGGATGTCCGTGAGCGTTTTTTCAACCACACCCTTAAAATTACCGTGCTGGATGTGGGCCAGGGCAACAGCGCTTTGATTCATTTACCAGGAGGGAAATGTTTTCTGGTGGATGGCGGTGGATTTTCCAGTAATTCCATGTTTGATACGGGCCGATATCTGGTGGCTCCCTATCTGTGGCGCCAGAACATACTCTCCCTGGATGGGGTGGTTCTCACCCACCCGGAGGCGGATCACATGAACGGGCTTTTATACATTCTTGAAAACTTTAAGGTCAAGGTGTTGTATAAAAATGACGATCATCGCCAAACCCAGGGATATAAACGACTCATGGCATTGGCCAAATCCAGGGACGTCATCATTCACAAGGTTGATCCCACAGGGGAGGTGATGGCCATGGGACAGGACGTGACCCTTCGCTTTTTCCCTGGATTTCCCGTGGAGATGACCGACAAAAAACAAAAAAAGAGTTATAATGATAACTCACTGGTGCTCGGGGTTCGGTACAGGGCCTTTTCCATGCTTTTTGCCGGGGATATCATGACCCGGCGGGAGGCAGTGCTTTCGTTGCTTCCTGGTCTCGCTGGAACTTTAAAGAACACCCTTCTCATGGTGCCCCACCATGGCAGTAGCACCTCCAGCACATCGGCATTTCTTGAACGGGTTCAGCCGGAGATGGCCCTTATTTCCTGTGGATGGCACAACCGCTTCAGATTCCCCCATGCCCGGGTGATGCAAAGATACCAGAAAAGAAAAATTCCCATTTTACGCACCGACCGGGACGGTGCCCTGTACATTGTCTCAGATGGAAACAAGTGGCATATCCAGACAACCCGTTGATATTTATACACGGTTCGCCCGTGGCAATTTATTAGAACATAAAACTTCCGGGCAACCTCAGCAGAGCCCCCCCCCCGATGGGTAATAGGAACCGGCCAATTGTGCCGTCTACGGTTCCGGCCGGGCCCATTGCCCGTCGGGGGGGGCGGCATAATACCATTTCCAATATTTGTTGTGTTCGTCAGAACATGACCGTTTTATATGAAAATGAAGTGTCCAAGAACCCTCAGCAGAGCCCCCCCCCGATGGGTAATAGGAACCGGCCAATTGTGCCGTCTACGGTTCCGGCCGGGCCCATTGCCCGTCGGGGGGGGGGGGGCGGCATGATATCATTTGGCTCCGCGTCTACGACCCAATATTCGTTGTGTCAGCCAGGACATGTAGGTTTTACATGAAAGAGTAGGCGAGCCTGACATTCTTTTATGCTTCGTTATGGGTGGGCCGGAGCCAGAATACGATCCACCCGTGGCGGCTATACTGAGAGTCTTTGATTTTTGGATTTTCCATTTTTCCCGGCGTATTTCAGGAATGGAATGATCACCCGGTTTGGATTGCCCCCCAGTCCGTCATAGGTGATGCTCACCATGGGCACCCCGCATTGCTTTTCAATGGATGATGCCATGGCCTCGGTGACAAGCCCGGGACAGCAAAAAGAAGGCGTAGCCTGGACGAAAAGAGCCAGATCTGGATGGGCTTTCAGGGTGTAATGGATTTTTAAGATATTATCCATGGATTCTCCGGTGTGTTCCGGCAAAACGCCATATTGGGCCAGAATGTCATCAAAGGGATCATCATAGGCCGTATCAGGCGTTTTAAACAAGGGTTCAAAATACCGATAATATCTATTTTCCATGAGATTCATGGCCGTCATCAGGGTTTTACCGGAGATGAGGGTTTTGTACTTACCCTCCTTGAACCATTTCCTGAAATAGGAGCTGGCAATCATTTTGGCAAACCGATAGTAGGGGGTGGTCACCACCTCACCGCCATGGGCTTCAATGAAATGAATGAGATCATGGCTCATGACCTCATTATCCCGGACATAGAAATCCCCAAAAATACCCACCTTGGGACGACCCGGTTCCGTTTGGGTTTTAATGTGTTTAAAGGGTTCAAGGGCATGGGCCAAGGCTTTTTCCTTTGACTTATTTTGTTCAAAAGCCTTTGTCAGTGTGTCCACGGCCCGGGCAATGGCTGCATCGGTGTCCCCTTTGTTAATTTCATAGGGTCGAATGCTGCATCCAAGACTTCGGATCAATCCACCAAACATATAGGCAAAATAGGCATTCAGAGCCGCCCGCATGGAAATATCACTAAAGGATAGCTCTCCTTTGTATACCCCGGCCTTTTCCAGGCCCGTTCCCATATCTGTCAAAATGGTCTTGATGTGGTGGGGGTAAAGCTTGATATTACAGGCAATGTCAGATTTGCTCATCCACAGCACGGTGCGGGCGGGATCCAGGCTGTGGCTTTCTATGGTCTGGGCATAGCCTGCGGCAATGGCATTTAAGGGGATACACTGGCCGGTGTTGGTTTTAAGACTTTTTTTAATGGTATCCGCCGTCTCTTCCATGAGAATAGCCTTGTATCCCTCTCCCCGGAGTACCGCTGCCAAAAATTTACCGGTGATGGGATCCCAGTTGGGCATAACAATGGTTTTGTCAGACAGCTTATACTCCAGATTTGGATTCACTTGGGAAAGGGAGACCGGCCTGGGGGAAGCCATGGTGTTTTTATGGTTGCGAAAGGCCCGTATTGCTGCCTCAATGCGGGTTTCATACCCCACGCTGGAATCATGTTCGTCCAGTTCCAGAACCAAGTATGGTTTTTCATGGGCTTCCATGATTTTTTTAAAATACCCCACACCAAAGGCATCTGGGGAACATTTAAAAGAGGTGATATAAACAGGAAAAAGATTCTCCGTCCGGGCCGCCACCAAGGTGGCCTTGAGGATGGTGGCAGCATGCTCCCAGTGAATTTCTTGAAGAAGAGGCTCAATGGCGTCAAAATTATGATGATCCAGATCCAGCATATCCTGGAAAAAGGCGTTGACCTTCATGGAGGCAAAAATATCCGGGATGCCCGCATTAAGACTCTCTGATAAAATGGTGTAGGGTCTGCCCACCAGGAGAACATCAATGTCCGTTGCTCGATTCTGTTGATGGATCATCATGGCCTTCAGCTCTTGTTCAGAACCTTTTTTCCACTCCAGTGCCTTTTCATGGGCCGATGCCACATCAAAGAAGCTGAAATGGGCCCCGGGGATTTTTTTCAGGGCCCGGTACAGCTCCATCTTGGTGTGAAAACCGGTGTACAGATATTTCACCACCGGAGAGATGAGGCGCTTTTCGTCAATGTCACCAAGGGAGGCAATCACCGAAGGCACATACTGGGTGTAATAGCAGTACTGCCGCCGGGATTTTTTATCCTGGGTCTGCTGTTCAAAGTAATAGGGAAGAAATACATGGTCTGCCTTGTCAAGGAGATGGGCCACATGGCCATGTATGGCAGCCATAGGGGTACAGAACTCTGCCGTTGCAATGGCACGTCCCCGGCTGACCGGTGATTTCATCTTTTCACTGGTGAGGGTTTTAATGCCAAGATAGTTGAAAAAAGTTTTCCAGAATTGGAGATCCTCCACCAAATGAAGGGCCGCAGGTATGCCCACCGTAAAGTCTGATTTTTCCGGGCTGGGGTGGGGCAGGGTGATCCCTTTTTTTCTATCCCGCAATAGATGAAAATGATTTTTCTGGGCCACAAAATGATCGGTGTTGTAGTCTCTGCCACAGAGAAATCCAAAGGCCACGGTCTCCTTTTCAATGGTGACAATGGTCAGCTTGCAATGGTTGGTACACAGTTGACAGGTTTCCCGGCGCACGGGAAGGGATTGCTTCCAGAGATTAAACCCCCGGAATCCACTTTGTGCTGGCGGTTGATCCTTGAGGGTCAGGGCCACCCCCAGTGCCCCGGTGAGGTGACAATAGGGAGATACATGGATGGGTTTTTTCAGCCGCTGTTCAAAGGCCGCCACCAGGGCTCTGTTTTTGGCCGTGGCTCCCTGGAAGAGGATGGTATCTCCGATCCTGGCTTCGGTGGCCACCTTGGTCATGTAATTATCCCGCACCGAATGCAAGGCCGATGCCAGCACCTCATCCACGCTGTACCCCTCGGACAGAAAATGGTTCATATCCCGCTCCATGAATACGGTGCAGCGATCACTGGAGATGGGGGAACACACAGACTCTGCTCGGCGGGAATACTCGGTAAGGGGACAGCCCAACTTTGATGCCTGCTCCTCAATGAAGCTGCCGGTTCCAGCCGCACACACCGTGTTCATGAAAGAAGAGGTGACCACCCCGTTTTTCATGGTGGTGAACTTGGCGTCCTGGCCACCAATTTCAATGATGGTGTCCACCTCCGGGGTGAGTTCAAAGGCGGCCCGGGAATGGGCCGTGATTTCATCCAGCACCAGGTCTGCTCCCATGATGGCAGAGGAGAGTTTGCGCCCAGAGCCTGTGGTGCCGCATCCAATGATTTCCATGTCCAGTCGATGGCTTGCAATAAAGGTGTCAATGGATCTGAAAATGGTCTGCACTGCCTGAACGGGTCTTGATGCCGTACGTGTGTAAAAACCCGCCACCACTTGGCCGTCACTGCTGACAATTACGGCCTTGGTGCTGGTGGACCCCACATCCATGCCCAGAAAACAATGACGGGTCTCAATGAGAGTGGGGTCAATGTAAATATCATTTTCCACCCCGTTTTCCACAAAATGGGTGCCGCTGTCAAAATCAGGGTATGCGGAAAGAGCCAGATTCAGTTCCGGGAAAAAATGTTGTTGCCTATGGGGCTGGCAGGTGACAACAATATCTTCCATGGTGTTATATCCATGGGAGGATGGAGTAAAAACGCCCTGGCGGATATCATCGGAAAGGCACAACGCCGCCCCCAATGCCCCATAAAGATGGGCATCTTCATCACAGATAAGGGGGGCTTCAATGATATGTTCAAGATGTTTTTTCACCGAAAGATTTTGGGAAACACCACCGCAAAAAAGAATGGGTTCCCGGGTTTTATTTTCCGTAAAAAGGGTGTTGGTAATATTTCTGGCAAGTCCCCGGCACAATCCATCGCAGATCTGGGGCACTGAAAACCCTTCCTGCTGGGCATGGATAAGGTCGGTCTTGGCAAAGACGGCGCACCGGGTGGCAATGTCGGGAATTTCCTGGGTGTTTTCAAAGGCGGCTTGACTCAATTCTCCGGGCCCTGACAACCCTAAGCGGGTGGACTGCTGGTCCAGAAAACTGCCGGTTCCTGCAGCACAGGAAGTATTGTTCCGGGACCCGGCATAGCGTCCAGAGGGATCAAACAGGCTCAGACTGAATTTTTCTCCCCCTACGTTGAGGATGGAACCAGGAGATCCATGGCGTTCTTTTGCCGCACGGATGATGGCCACCTGTTCATCATAGGCAACATCCCGCTGGATGGTGGATGGGGTGGAAGCGGTGACGGCAATGGCTGAAAACAGGTCAGGCTCAATGGTGTTAAGGGCGGTTTTTACCCCCTGGGGAATGTCTCCCTGGTGTGCAATGGCTTTTTTGAGGAGAATCTTCCCCCCGGCGTCAACTCCCACAACCGACACGGACACGGAGCCGATATCAATGCCAAGAATATTGAATACGTATTCCATGGTTAAATTTTCTCCTTTATTTCATTCCAGAATTCCACCACACCCTTGTGCCAGCCTTCGATGAAGATCTTTGTGTATTTGTTGATACCTTCCAGGGAAGACTCCATCAATGGATCCTTGGCAATAAGGGGTGAAAAATATCCCTCCAGCCTGGGATCGGTTACCATCGTTGGAAGGGATGCCAGGTCAAGGACGTATAGCAGATCATCATAGTGGGCTTTTTTCACCCATTCAATGCCTTCCATTCTTCCATTTTCCGAATAGTTTCCCTCGGATTGCATCTTTTCATACCGAAGTCGCTCGATGATGTCTGTCATGTCATGGTCTTCGCGCAATCGTCTCTGAAAGGCTTCTTTTTTCTGGATGGCATCTGTGAGGGCATCCTGGAACATCTTTGAAAGATTAAATGATTTTCGCCATTCTTCCATTTTTTCATGGAGCATGTCTGGAATGCTCAGGGTTATTTTGCGTGTCATTTGCCGATCCTTTGGTGTTTGTTTATAAATGGTGTTTGTTTATAAACACCCATGCCCTATCGGACACAACGAATATTGGGTCGTAGACGCGGAGCCAAATGATATCATGCCGCCCCCCCCCAATGGGCAATGGGCCCGGCCGGAACCGTTAGACGGCCCAATTGGCCGGTTCCTATTACCCATCGGGGGGGGGGCTCTGCTGAGGGTTCTTTTACACTTCATTTTCATATAACATACATGGCTGTAAAACCAGCCACAACGAAAAATGAAAGTCTTTTAATTCCAGCATGTTGGTGAGATTTTCTTATAAAAAAAAAGGAACAAGAACCAAAAATTTGAAATCACTTGATTTGTCCCACCAGATGGCTTTGATATTTTTTTGTCTATAGAGCAGTATATTATTTCTGATTGAGTGTCATAATAATCAATACGTATTATGAAATCCAGGGAGTGTCAAGATTTATTTGTAAAGGGATTATGGAAACAGGTAATTGAAAATTTTGTTTAAGATGTGTAAAAAAAAGCTCAAACCCTTGGACATCTTCTCCATGGATGGTTATAGTCGATAATGAGTTTTTTGGAGGCACTTTTCGGGAGAACCGTGGGGAGAAAGGGTCAGGCTTGGCTTATGGGTATTTTTTGCGTTAAGGATTTAAGATGATAAAAGAACATATTGAGCATCTGGGACGAAAAACCATGGAGATTGTGGAGAGTATAGGTAGAACTTGCCTGTTCATGCTCACTGGTATTGTTCATATATTCACCCTTCCCTGGCAGGTGTACAAGGTGGTGGAACATACCTGGTTTATTGGTATGAAATCCATGGGGGTGGTTATTCTCACCGGCACATTCACTGGCATGGTTCTGGGACTCCAGGGATATTACACCCTGGTGAAATTCGGGTCTGAGGGGATGTTGGGTTCTGCTGTGGCCCTGACCCTGATTCGGGAACTGGGGCCTGTTCTCACCGCCATTATGGTGACAGCCCGGGCAGGGTCTTCCATGGCGGCGGAACTCGGTGTCATGCGAATTTCCCAGCAGATTGATGCCCTGGAGACCATGGACATTAATCCGGTACGTTTTTTGTTCAGTCCCCGCATTGTAGCTGCCCTTATCAGTTTTCCCCTTCTTACGGCGTTGTTTGATGTGGTGGGGGTGTTCGGGGGCTTTATCACCGGGTCTCTCATGTTGGGAATTAATCCGGGTATCTATCTTTACCGGGTGACGGAGAGCGTTGTGTTAACGGATGTCACTGGCGGATTTGTGAAATCCCTGGTTTTTTCCCTGGTGGTGACCACGGTGTGCTGTTCCCGGGGATTTTTTACCCACTTCCAGGTCGGAGGCGGGTATGGAGCCAAAGGGGTAAGTTCTTCCACTACCAGTGCGGTTGTCACCTCTTCTGTGCTGATTCTTTTTTTTGATTATTTGATCACCTGGTTGTTGCTTTAAACTGGGGTGCTCACCCAAGATGGCCGAGATAAAATTAAGGTTTCTGAGTTTTAGACCCTATCGTTATTGGGGGGGATTTTTATTTGAATATATGTGAATACGTATTGAGGAGTGTGCATCTATGACAACGCCTCTGATTGAATTTGTGAATGTTAAAAAACGGTTTGGAGATACCCGGGTTATGGAGGGGGTTAATCTTTCCATTCATCGGGGTAAGATCACTGTTGTTATCGGTAAAAGTGGCAGCGGGAAAAGTGTGTTGCTTAAACATATTATCGGCCTTGAGGAGCAGGATTCTGGAAACATATTTTATGATGGCCGGGACATGGCACAGATGAACAGGGGGGCCCGGGGGAAATTTAAAAAAAGGGTGAGCTACATGTTTCAGGACAATGCCCTTTTTGATGCCATGACGGTGTTTGAGAACATTGCCCTGCCCATTGTTGAAAAATCATCACTCTCCAGGAGTCAGATCAAAGAACGGGTACTCACCCGCATGGCCCAACTGGACATCTCCGGCACTGAGGAAAAATATCCGGCCCAGCTTTCCGGTGGCATGAGAAAAAGGGTGGCACTGGCAAGGGCCCTGATCACCGATCCCGAAGTGGTTCTTTTTGATGAACCCACCACGGGTCTTGATCCCGTTCGAAAGCAGGGGGTGCATGACATGATCAAAGGGTATCAGGCACAATTCGGGTTTACGGCAGTGGTGGTCAGTCATGAAATTCCCGAAATTTTTGACATTGCCCAGCGGGTGGCCATGCTGGATAAGGGTAAAATCATACTTCAGGACGACACAGAGCGGTTTTTGAAAACCGACCAGGAAATTGTCCGATGCTTCATTCATGGAAAGGAAGAAAACAGTGGGAAATGCTAAAAAAAAATGGGTTGAATTTTATGTGGGGCTGTTTGTAATTGTCGGGGTACTGTGTTCGGGTTACCTGTTGGTTGTGCTGGGAGACCTTGATATTGGTGGGGGTAAGACCTACCGCATTGAGGCCTACTTCAGCAATGTCGCAGGGCTTAAAAATGGTGCCACCATTGAGATGGCTGGCGTGGAGATCGGTCGGGTTGCCTCTGTGAATCTGGATACCAAAAAATTACTGGCCCGGGTGGTCATGGGGATTCACAAAGAGGTGATACTTGCCGAAGATGTAATTGCCTCTGTGAAAACATCCGGTATTATTGGGGATAAGTATATAAATCTTTCCCCCGGAGGTTCTGATATGACCCTGGAAGATGGGGATACCCTGTTTAACACAGAATCTGCCATTGATATTGAATCCCTGGTCAGTAAATATATTTTCAATAAAGACCCGGAGTAACTGCCGTGGGTGACCTGGGTTATGATCATGGCTTAAGCCATTTGGATTGAAAGGAATAAGTATGATGAAAAAATATGTGATAACAATAATAATTTTGGGGTGTCTCATGTGGGCTTTTTCTGCCTTGGCATCCGAGGCAGGGCCACGTCAGGTGGTGGAAAACGGCGTTAATGAGGTGCTTTCCATCCTGAATAAGCCTGAGTATAAAGGAGAACTGAATAGAAAACAGCGAGATGAACTTCTCTTTAAAAAGGCACAGGAATTATTTGATTTTTACTCCTTTTCGATGGGAGCCCTGGGGCGTAGTTGGCGGGGATTTTCCCCGGCCCAGCGAGACACGTTTATCTCCTATTTTTCCAGGCTCATTGCCGACACCTATTTTGCAAAAATAGAGGGGGAGAAACTTTCAGACCTCTCTGTCCGGTACGTGACAGAAGAGTTGCTTGACCCCACAAAATCAGGACGCCAGCGAGCCGATATTTTCACCGAAGTGTCCCACGGTGGGGTGGTTACGCCGGTGGATTATCGTATGCTCAAGCCCCCCGGCGGCATGTGGAAAATTTATGATGTTAAAATAGAAGGTGTCAGTCTCCTGGGAAACTATCGGGAGCAGTACCGTGAACGCTTCATGGATAGCCCGGATAAACTCATCCAGGAAGTCAGGGAAAAGGTGAAAAATGAGGACTAAAGGAATTCTTTTCATGGATAAAAAATGGGAGATCCTCCCTGGCACAGGGGTTGCTGCTATGGTGATTTTCATGGTGCTGTTGTGTTCGTTTCCGGTTCTGGCAAGTGACTCTGACAGGATTACACCGTCGCTTTCCCTGGAAACAGATAATCTTTTTGCCGAATATGACTCTGACCTAAAAGAGCCTTCTGTACCAGATCCTCTATATTGGTTCAATTACAGCATGTATCATTTCAACGATAAGCTCTATTTCTGGGGGCTCAAACCCCTGGCCCAGGGTTACAAATTTGTGGCACCAGTGGAATTGCGCCGGGGCATTAATAATTTTTTTTATAACATTCTTTTTCCGGTGAGGTTTGTGAACACGCTTCTCCAGGGGAAAGTAACATCCGCCGGGCGGGAGGTCAGTATTTTTATGATCAATACCATGGGAAGTCTTGGATTTGAACGTATTGCCCAGGATAAACATGGGTTTAAAGATTCCCGGGAGGATCTGGGGCAGACCCTTGGCTCCTATGGACTGGGGCAGGGATTCTACCTGGTTTTGCCTTTTCTGGGGCCATCCTCTTTGCGGGACTTTGTGGGGAAGGCAGGGGATTATTTTCTGAGTCCCACGGGATATCTGAACGACACTGAGGTTAAGATGGGGGTAACTGCTCTGGGTGTGGTAAATGGCACCTCATTGAGAATCGGAGACTATGAGGCAGTAAAAGAGGCGGCCTTTGAGCCTTACATCTCATTAAAAGATGCTTATTTGCAATTGCGGCAGAATTGGGTGGAAAAATAATTAAGGGGCAGCTTTCCGGGTAAGTACCCACAATATGTTTTTTGGTATTCTACAGCCATATTATTGATATTTATGGGTTTTGTTTTGAGGCGTATATGCCCGAATATCCAAAAGTTGGCCTGGTTCAAATCGGGGTAACAGTTTCTAATACCTTTCAGTAGCTTTTGCCGGGTCTAACACCACAACTTGATTGAAAGAGCGGGCAAAAGTGTTACCCAGATATATGCTCTTTTGAACCAGGCCCAAAAGTTCATCAGCATGCGAAGCGTGTCTGTTGCAACTTTTGGTTGGAAGGCGAGCGCAGCGAGTCCTTCCAACTATTGATTATACTTTAAAATTGGCACTTATTTTAAAAAGATCTGTGGCAGGCAGGTCAAGAATGTCTGTCACCCCTGTATCCCTGGCAATGGTTTTAAGGCTTTGCTCAATGATATGTCTGGAACTTGCGATAAAGGTGAACCATATATTATAGCGATGCTCCCGCATGTAGTTGTGGGTCACGCCGGTGTATGCGTTCACCGTTTTCGTAAAAATATCTATCTTGTCATCGGGAACACTGGCAGCACAAAGGGTGCTGAAAAACCCCAGATTGTAGGGCCCAAAATTACCACCAATTCTTCGGATAATACCATTTTGTTTCAGGTTTTCCACCCGACGGATGACCTCCTCCTCTGTGAGGTTCAGATCCTGGCCGATTTTCTGGTAAGGTCTGGAGTCAATGGGAAAGTGGGTTTGTATCCGATTGATTATTTTTCTGTCAGTGGAATCCATGCCGGTGGCGGTGCTCCATTTACTTGTCAGGAAATGATAATAAAAAAGGCTCTGCACGGAAATGCAGAGCCTCTATGGATGATCAAGAAGTGATCAAAAATCAGGAACTATACACATCCAGTAGGTTTGGGAAGGCCAGCCATTTTGCATGCGCCCTTTCCAGGTCCTGAGGGGAACAGCTCATAGATGTGTTTCAGTTTGTATTTGGTCAGCTTGGAAAGAACCCGTACCATGGGAGCAATCCCATTTTTCTCATAGTAGTCCTGGAGAACGTTAACCACTTTCCAATGTTCGTCGTTGAGCTCATCAATACCTTCCTGTTGTCTTACATATTCCACCCAGTCATTGGTGAAACCTTTATAATCAAGCAGGAACCCGTCTTCATCCACTTCAAAATTTGTACCATTCATCTCTATTGTTGCCATCTAAAATACCTCCTGTAAAAAAAATAATTTGTTTTCTATAAGTAAGCTTGCCGTCTTATCTTTAGAATTTACATTTGGCAACAATATCCCAGTCGGTTTCTCTTGTCAATATATAGATGCGGGCATTTGTTAAAAAAAATAAATTTATATGAATGAGATAACTCCCCCTGCTTTTTTTGTTTGGACAGGGGGGCAGTATTAATACTCCCTGGGGGTTTTATTGAGTGCTTCCAGGGTGAAGACAGGTCCATCTTTACACACCAGTTCCTTACCGATATTGCATCGGCCGCACATGCCGATACCACATTTCATGCGGTTCTCCAGAGACATGATGATCTGATTTTCACCATACCCCAATGACTGAAGGGCGGGCTGGGTGAATTTAATCATGATGGGAGGACCGCACACAATGGCAAAGGTATCTTCATCTGCCTTTGGGGCTTTTTGTTCCACAATGGTGGGGACAAACCCTACATTATAAGCCCAGTCCGGGTCATCACACCCATCAACGGTGATGTGCATGTTAATGTCATCTCGTTTCTCCCACTCAAACAGCTCGTCTCGATACAGGAGCATACCAGGAGATCGGGCTCCGTAAACCACATCAATGCTGCCAAAGTTGGCTCGGTTGGCCGGATCCAGCATGTAGACAATGGAGGCTCGTAATGTGGTAAAGGCAAACCCGCCGCCGATGATCACTACATTCTTTCCTTTCAGGGTGTCCCAGGGGTACCAGTTGCCCATGGGCCCCCGGATGCCCATGATGTCCCCCACAGCCATGTTGTGCAGGGCTTTGGTCACCACACCGGTGCGGAACACGGTAAATTTTACAAAGCCTTTTTCCGTGGGAGAAGAGGCAATCCCAATGGGAATTTCCCCCTTGCCGGGGATGGAGAGCATGGCAAATTGGCCGGCCTTATGGTCAAAGGCTACTTCATCATCGGGATTTAAAAAGGTAAAGGTAAAGGTCTTTAACGATCTGTCCTCGGTTGCAACCTCAATATCATCAATGCGAACCGGGTAGGGCATATAGGGATTATTCATTTTGTCTCCTCTATTTTTGCGGCTCGTAGGCGTTCATGAGATTGCACACTTCCCGGATATCAATGTTCACCGGGCAGGATTTGACGCATCTGCCACATCCCACACACATGGTTCCCTGGTCGTACTTGTCCAGGAAATATTTTAATTTGTGCATGAATCGCTGTCTCACCCGCTGGGTTTTCTCCCCCCGGGGGTTATGGCCGGAGCCGTGGAGGGTAAAGAGCGGGGACATGCAGGAATCCCAATTTCGGAATCTTATGGTGTCATTGCCCTTGGTTTCATCCTGGATGTCAAAACACCAGCAGGTGGGGCACACAAAGGTGCAGGTACCGCAGTTGATACACGAAAAAGCCACATCATCCCAAAAAGGGGCCTGGTGGAGATCCAGCAGGGATTTTTCCTTGAGATTGTCGGTGTCCACTTTTGTGGTGATGGCCTGTTCTGCTGTCTTTTTTAACGCTTCTATTTTCTGGACATCATCGGGCGTTGCCTCCTGGTCAAATCCGGCACATGCCATAAATGCCTGACCTTTTTCGGTAATCACTTTGGCCAGATATGCAGAATCCGTGTCCACCAAAAGTACATCCAGCCCCTTTTCATCAAAAGGGCCAGATCCCATGGAGGTGCTGAAATCAAACTGGGACGGAGTGTTCACGGCAAGACCCACAAAGGTGGTGGCGTCATGGGCGTCACACCAATAGGGATCCCGATATTCCTTGGTGTCAAAGTTGAGCTTCACCAGGTCAATGGCCCGGGCATCAAAGGGACGGATGCCTATGACGGCCCGGGGAGAGTAATCTGTGTCTGCCCGTTTCATGAGATGATGCGCCGGTTTTGAGGCATCCAGGGTGGCACTCAACAGTTTTTCCGTTTGGGGAAATACCGCTGACTTCGGGGACAACACCGTGTCCACAACGTTCATGTCCGGCTGTTGAGTCCCTTGAAGAGGGGCAAAACAATAATTTTCTTTTATTTTCACAGGACCAAAGAGCTGGTAGCTCTTCCGGGCAGCATCCACGCCCTGGGTCCATTGGTTTTTATCTATTTTAATAACTTTCATGGGGGTCCCCTATGTGTTTATTTTATAAAATCGTTGGGGTCATCAGGGGCAAATGTGTCCAGGGGTGGACGTTTGCTTATGTCCAGCCCGGCTTCCCATCCGAACAGCTCTTTGGAATCTTTGATCAATTTCCGTGTGAAGGCCCGGACATGGATGTCCATGGGGCAGGCAGCCTCACAGGCACCGCAGTCGGTGCAGCGTCCGGCACAGTGAAAGGCCCGGAGAAAATGAAAGGTCTTGATGTCTGTTTCGTTTTGGCCTTTGCCCACCCACTGGGGATCAGACTCATCCACAAAACAGGTGGGGCAATAGCATAGCGGGCAGGCATTGCGGCAGGCATAGCAGCGAATGCATCCATCTAACAGGTCATCAAAATAATTCCATTTGGTATCTGTGTCCATGGCCTCAATGGCATTGACATCTTTAAAGGGATCATCCAATACCGGCTCTGTTACAACCTCACCCACCAGATCATCATAAATAACCGGATTTCTGTGGGTGCAAAGGGAGCAATTGTCCCTGAGATGATCTTCCCGCTCAATCTTAATTTCCGCCTGGCTTGAGGCGATGGTCAGGGTACTTCCAGACTCTGAATAGGAAACGATCTTATCATCCAGAAGAGCCTGGAGTTCTTTTGGGTTCACCATACCCTTGCAGGGAACCCCAATGATGTGGAGCTGATCCCGGTTGATTTTATTTTCCACGATGTGATTCACAATATTTCTGCTGTCACATCCCTTGGCAATGATGCCGATTTTTTCCTGGCGGTTGGTGAGATAATTGGCCAGGTTCAGGGTGCAGTGGCTGTCCCATGTCAGTTGTTTTGCCTGCTCCGGCGTCCTTGCCATAAAGGGCACGGTGGCCATGGGCACAGACCCCTTACGGTATCCAATGACCACGTCCACCTTTCCTGATTTCAGGAGGTCAACGGCAAGTGTTCTGATCTGTTCTGTATAGCTTTCCATGTAATTCTCCCTAATCAGACCCTTTCACAAATTTTGTGTTGGGGCCCAGTGCTTCAACAGACTGGGCCACTTCCCTGGCCACAGTGGCAAATTTCGTGGCCTCGGCAGAGGAGATCCATGAAAATTGAACCCGATCTTTTTCCATACCCATGTGTTCCAGCAGACTTGCCATCATGGCAAATTTTCGACGTGCATAGTAATTACCTTCCAGGTAATGGCATTCGCCGGGATGTCAGCCAGATACCCATACGCCGTCAGCCCCTTCCCTGAAGGCGGACAGAATAAATTTGGGACTCATACGCCCCGTGCAGGGAATACGAATAATTCTTATGTTTTCAGGGTATTGCATGCGGCTTACCCCGGCAAGATCCGCTGCACCGTAACTGCACCAGTTACACAGGAAGCTTACTACCTTTGTTTTTGTTGTTTCTGACATGTTTATTTGTTCTCCTTTACCCGGCGTTTTGGTCAGGGGGTATTCTTAAATTATTTCTGTTTGTACCTGTCAGTTTTTTTTTATATGAAAGTCTCACCAACACGCTGGAATTAAAAGACTTTCGTTTTTCGTTGTGGCTGG
>Ga0307929_1001298_pt1 | contig 19553 bp, 18 predicted proteins | sample AceLakmetage1330_FD_203160 | JGI IMG/M metagenome (GOLD analysis project Ga0307929, IMG submission 203160) | Saline water microbial communities from Ace Lake, Antarctica - #1330 | ecosystem: Environmental > Aquatic > Non-marine Saline and Alkaline > Saline | place: Antarctica: Ace Lake...
CACACAAATGACCATCCCAAAATTGTTAAAAGAATATGGTTATTCTACCGGAATTGTTGGGAAATGGCATTTGGGTCTTGGAAACGGGAATGTGGACTGGAATAAAACAGTTTCACCCGGTCCAAATCAGGTTGGATTTGATTATTCGTTTATTATGGCAGCCACACAGGACAGGGTTCCAACTGTTTACATCGAGGACGGGAATGTAGTTGGATTGGAAGAAGATGATCCTATTCAGGTAAATTCCCGGAAAAATTTTGAAGGTGAACCTACGGGAAAAGATAACCCGGAATTGCTGAGAATGAAATGGCATCATGGGCACAACGGCAGCATTTTAAATGGCATCTCAAGAATCGGTTTTATAAAAGGGGGTGAAAAGGCCATTTGGGTTGACGAAAATATGGCTGATACCTTCCTTGGAAAAGCAAAACAGTACGTTCAGCAACATAAAGATGCTCCATTTTTTCTTTATTATGCACTTCAGCAACCCCATGTACCAAGAACACCAAATCAAAGATTTGTGGGATTATCTGGAATGGGACCTCGCGGCGATGCAATAGTGGAAGCTGACTGGTGTATTGGTGAATTTATCAATACACTGCGGAAAGAGGGAATACTTGACAATACTCTTATTATTTTTTCAAGTGACAATGGCCCGGTATTGAATGATGGCTATTATGATGATGCGGTTGAAAAACTTGGAAATCATACTCCCTGGGGGCCACTTCGTGGTGGGAAATACAGTTTATTTGAAGCTGGAACAAGAGTTCCTTTTGTTGTTTACTGGAATGGAAAAGTTTCATCTGCCGTTTCAGATGCAATGGTAAGTCAGATTGATATTTTGTCTTCACTTGCCGAACTGGTTGGAAGCAATAAACGTAGTCCGGACGGACAGGAGTTGCTCAATGCTTTTATGGGAAAATCAAAAGATGGACGTAAAGAACTTATTCTGGAAGCTGGTTCCCGAACTGCATTGAGAAAGGGAGATTGGGCAATGATTCCTCCTTATAAAGGGACGGCAAAAAACAATAAAACAAATATTGAATTGGGTAACTCGCCAGAATTTCAATTGTATCATCTTTCTGATGATATCGGTCAACAAAAGAATCAGGCTAAGGGAAACCCCAAAAAATTAAATGAAATGATTGAAACCTTCCAGAAAATAAAGGGTGAGGAAATAAAATATTGAGCAACTAAAGCTGAAAAACAGTTGATTTCTTAGGTTAAATTATCGTTAGAGTATAATATTATCGTTCTTTAATTTGAAAAAACAATGAAGCAAAATTTCATATTCACATAAAATATAATTATGAAATTTTCAAATTTTTTATTGAGACAATTTATAATAGGTAAAGTTGAGTTCTTAAAAATACAATTAGCATTATAAAATAACCGCTTATCTGCTTTAATCAAGTGGAATAAACCATTTGTAGTTGTAATATGCTCTAGGTAAGCGCATTCCAGCTACACACTTCTGATATATCTATGTTTTTTTAAGTTGCAGCAGATCAATTAGATAAGCTATCTTGCTTGACCGAAGCAGATAAGCGGTATAAAATAATATTGTCAAACACTTATTAAAACCCAATTAGCATGGAACAAATAGCCCTCAATCACATCATCCAAAAGCTGGATGAAGAATTAAATCAATTAAAATCAAAACGAGAGAGTTCAATAATTCAAGCGGAAACTGCCGCTGGTATCTGCCAACTTGCCCTTGACGAGATTAGAAAATTGGTAATCAAAAATGGTTTTAAAAGCGAGGAAGAAGAAATCCATTTTTTTAAGTTTGAAAAACCCAAAGTTTTGAGCAAATACATTTATTACGTAAAGTTATTTGAAATCGAAAGTCATCGGTACAATGCGGCATCCAAGTTTCAAATAAAATACCTAAATCAATTTTCAAAGGATTTGCATAAATATTTGGGTGTTAACAATCAATTCTGCCAATATTATTGGGGGAACAAAACAACCTTAGATAAATTCTATTTTCTACGGGAAAACAGCAATTATTGAATTTCGGTAAATAATATTTGCGTTTTAATGGATTATAAATACTCCACTGCTCGCGATGCGGCGGCTGCTGCAATTATTGCTTATGAGCAATTAATTAAATACATAGATAGATAGGGAGATATATGTCTTGAGATTTGGTTCATCAAAAAATGGAGACACTTTTAAATCAAACGCAAACTGGACAGAATCCAACGCATCACTAGTCGAATTAATTTATGCGTTACAAAGTTTAGGAGCCATTAATAATGGCAATATTGAAATCAATGAACTTGCACAAATCTTTGAAAAAATGTTCAACATTAGACAATATTACGATTAAAAATTTAAACTAACGCGTGTACACGTATACGCACGTAGGTGTGACCTAACCCTTAAATTATGGATTGCACACGCTATTTTCATAATGCTATTCCTAAATCCCCTACAATATGTCCTGATTTTATCTGCAACAATCCTTAGCCGTTTGACCCCAGAAATAGCCTGTTCGATTGAAACCCTTTCCCCTGATATTATTTTGTTCTCCAATTTTTCTTGCTCTGTCAATGGATTTAATTTAGTGTTTTTGTGGGGCTTTTCAATTGTAACATTCTCTGGAGCATAACCAATATACCCCAAGTCATATCTTAAAAGGAAACCCTCTGGGAAACTATAGTCTTCAATATCGCATATCTTTTTGTCATGCACTGCACCTTCGTATGTCTCGCTCAAATACAAGATATATTGGTTTGGCTCAGACAACAGGTTGTATTTTATCGTATGCCGTTTTTTTTTACCGCTATAAAATTCCTTTTGCACTTCATAGTCGCTGCTCCTGTTTACTTCGCGCTCGGTGGCATCCATGTTGGCTTCCTGCACTTGGTGCTTTTCTAATTCGGCTTTAAGCTGCTCCGGGTTTGTTGATGGGGTCAGCCCCATCCCTTTGAGCGTTTTTTCCAGGATTGGGGACAAGGCTTTTATCAATTGGCTCACTTTTGCCTGGGTAACCCCAAAATAGGAGGCATGGAATTGCTGCAAGGGGTAGTTCTTCAAGTAAGCCATCAAAAAGAATAATTTTGACTCACTGCCTTGAAGGCTAGCATTCTTTTGTTCTTTGAAACTCATCTTTACTCTTGGCTTACCCTGTAGGGTATGGTAGTGGAAATATTGTGTGCAATGTGGTTCAAATGAATCATGAAGCATCTCTAATTTCTCTACAGTTAAACTGGTCATTGATAAAAATTGTGATGGGCGTTGTTTTAGTTTTGATAAGTTTTCCATATTGCGAAGAAACGATTCCATCACGTACGCGCATACATACGGGCACGCGTAATATCAACATTCAATTGTTATTATCTCTATTAAACTCGACGATTATTATCGGGTATTTCTTGACATAAAAGGACGCAAAAAGAGCCAACCCAAATTTCTGGATAAATTACAACAGGATTTATTCCGCAGGATTAATGATGACGAAGCCTAACTCTATAATAACTGGAATAAATTGGATTTTAAACTATCTTTGTTATTGAAATGAAAAATTTACCTTTTTAAGGGTGAAAAGACATATTAAAATATAGAGCGTTGGCTTTTGTTCTTGTACTAGAAAATCGTCAAATTTTATACACCACAGGAATAATAAGTAAAACGCCCACGTACTGCGTGGGCTGTACTTATTTGTGGTGTGGGTGTTTGACGATACCTCTTGTACAGATAATGCTACAGTTCCACGCTCTTTTTTGTAACCAATCCGAACCGGAACTGACCGGATTTCAAAAAGTTAATGAAATGCTCTTCAATGAAAAATACCTCGAAAATGCGGATTTAATTATTCCTTTTCAACGATGTTCGTTTGGAAAACCTGTAACTGACTGCCCATTTATTAAATACTGGAATATTGAAAACACTGATGTACAAATTCTACCCATATTAACCCTTCCTGTTGAAGAATTGGAATACCTTAGAGATTTTCACCGGAAATGCATGTTGAAACAAGTAGAAAGGGTACAGGAAGAATTTACTTTTGAATGAAGCTCACCTTATGTGAAAATTAGTTCCCATTTTTTATTAATCCCAACTCAAAAATCAAAACCGCTCAACTTGGGAAATTTTACTCCCATTAAAAATTTTCAATACCTGTTTTGGTGTTTTTATTTCTTCTAAACACCCTTTTAAAAAAGCCTTTTCAAGAATATTAATGATTGCTTTTTCAATCGAAAACAATATTCAGAACTAAAAAATACAAGCATTTTTGAAAAAAGTTTTCAACCCAAATCGATACAAATACCATCATTTCAAATGATTGTTTTTTAACTTCATTAAACTACCAAATCAAACAGAACCAAAACGAAACAATCCCTAAAATTACTAATTTTTCTATTTAACAATAAAAACATACCAATTTGGGAAGACCTTGGGAAAAATATTGAAATGAATGACAGAAATTTGGCAAAACTCAAATTGTATCATTTAAAATTAGAAAGTTATGCCAACAGAAATTGTAACCACAGACGATCTCCGGGAATTCAAAATTGAATTGGTCAAAGAAATCAAACAACTGCTAGCCGTACATCACGGTCAACCATCCAAAAAGTGGCTAAAATCCTACGAAGTTCGCAAGTTATTAGGAATTTCCCCGGGAACACTCCAAAACATGCGTATAAACGGCACTTTGCCCTATACCAAAATCGGCGGAGTGATGTTCTACGATTATGAAGACATCAAAAAAATGCTGGAAGCAAACCAGGTACAAAACCGTTTCAAGTTTACACGCCGCCGATGAACTACATCAAACATTTAAAAGGGTTTTATGAAAGGGTGGAGGGCGACGAAAACATCACTGCCCACCACATCAGCCTTTACATGGCGTTGTTCCAGGTGTGGAACACCCAACGGTTCCGCGATAACTTCGACGTGAACCGTCAGGATTTGATGGCCTTTTCGCGCATCGGTTCCGCCCATACTTACGCCCGTTGCATGAAACAACTGAACGATTGGGGATATATCAAATACCGGCCTTCATCGAATCGTTTTTCCGTGAGTAAGGTGAGTTGTGCCAAATTAGACACCGCTAACGGCACCGGCAGTGACATCACCAACGACACCGCAAGTGGCACACTCTTTATAAACAATACAAACTATACAAAGGATAAACAGAAACCCCTAAATTTTTTTGATAATGGAAGAAAAAAGAACAATAATTTGAACCCATGTGGTCATCGACAAAGACTATTCCGAACCCTTATAAGGAGATTGTTGTTTTCAGGGACGGAGTTTTCCACTTCGCTTTCCCGCAGTGCGTAAAATGGCTTGAGGTGTAAGGGAAACAGATTTTTGGGGCGCACTTCAGGATTTATCCTGAAGACCGAGGCTTGCTTTTCACCCTGCTGGTTTATGCCATTGGCGACAAAGAAACCGCAGCTGGGCGCGGCATCGACCTAAAAAAGGGGGTTTTGCTGACAGGCCCGGTCGGTTGCGGCAAAACCTCACTGATGACGCTTGTAAATTTCTTTTTTCCGAAAGAAAAGCAATTTCAGATCAAAGCGGCCCGCGAGACCGGATTTGAATTTGAACGTGAAGGGTATAAAACAATCAACAAATACAGCCAGGTGTCCGTCCATACAAGTGTATTTTGTTTCGACGATTTGGGCATCGAACAACCCCAGAAATACTTTGGAAACGAGTGCAACGTAATGGCAGAAATCCTGCTCAGCCGTTATGATTTGTTTGTTTCTAAAGAGATTTTGACCCATGCCACGACCAACCTCTCTGCCACAGAACTGGAGTCGAAATACGGCAATCGCTTGCGCAGCCGCATGAGGGAAATGTTCAATTTGGTGGCCTTTGACAAAAACTCCAGGGACAAACGGGGCTAAAAGTCCAAAGAGTTTATAGGTATTTTCAGGTGTCCCCCATTGTCCCACCGGCACTTTCCCCTCTTGGCTCCAAACGCTCCCTTCACCCGCTCGTGCCTTACGGACGCGGTCGCTTATTCCGCCATTTTCGAGGAAAGAGCCTTTCGTCGCCACACGGCAAAAGAAACCCCTGCATTGCATTCCGGTGCTTCATTTGCCCTTTCCCTTTGCACAAAGAAAATTTACAGGTAAACTTTCCCAAAGCCAAAAAAAGCCAAAAAAGAAAACCAAAGTTAGCCGTCCTGCCCACAACCCCACTACCGATTAGCCAACAAAATGTCGTCCCTAAGAATGGGACACCTTTGTTGGACTTTCGGTATTTACCATTGTAATCTTCAAAATTTGCTACGCTGCATTTTGAAGAACAATTGGTACAACTTGGGAAAAATGCAAGGCCAAGGCAAGTGCCCCGTGAAAAGGATTTTAAATATTGTTACAAACAAAACCTCAATGTTTGCGGGGCATCCCTGCATTTTATCACGGACGGTAGCGACTTGGTTTTCTTTTCTTTTTTTAGCTTTTTTTTTCTTTTTGAGAAAGTTATGATACCAAAGAAAACCAAACTGAAACATTCTAAATGCCAATGTTGAAAAGTAAACCGTAACAAAATCCAAAACACCCCAAAACAAGCTAAAACTCACAAAAAGGACATTTCCTTATTTAACAATAAAAACATACCAACTTGGGAAGACCTTGGGAAAAACTCCCGTTTTATCGCTTCAATTTTGTCCAATAGTTTTTCAAAAAAATAAAAAAGTCAAAAATGTTTGGATTAAACGAAATCGGCTGGGGAGTATTTATCAGACTAATCGGATTAAGCGTATTGGGATGGTACTTAATGGTAATCATCCTTTTTTGGGTAAGGCATAAAAGTGGGAGACAAAACCTTTATTTTGAAGATTACAGGACTGGCAGTACCCAACCGGAAAACCTGCAACCTATTTCTGTTTCTTCCAAAGATTTTCCCTCGGAAATTATCAACGTACTTTCAGAAATACGAATTCAATTGGAAACCTCCTTTTATGAAGAAACCGGCCTGGATGAAGGCTATGGTATCGACCATTTTGTGGATGGAAATGACCCAAACTTTCAGAAATCTTATCCGAGATTCCATATCAATATTAATGATTTAAAAAGTAAAAATTATGAAAAAGAGAATTAACCGATTTTTCCAAAAGGGCAGTGCAATCATTGCCACATTGTTTTTCAGTGCAACTCAAATTATGGCACAAAGTTCCGCAGGAATTGACCAGGCCACGGCTGAAGTAAGTTCTTATGTTGACCCGGTTTCCAACCTGATAATCGCCATTGGTGCTGTGGTGGGATTAATTGGTGGTGTGCGTGTGTATATCAAATGGCAAAGCGGCGACCAGGATACCCAAAAGGCCATCATGGGCAGGTTTGGCGCCTGTCTGTTTTTAATCCTTGTTGGGGTAGTTATCAAATCTTTTTTCGCGTAAGATGAAAAACTACATCATCCAAAAAGTTGACACCAACCTTTATATCAAAGGGTTTTCAGGGTCGTTGGTTTTCTCGGCCCTGTGGGGGAGCGGGGAGGTAACGAACCGCTCTACCCGGAAGTACAAAATAAAAGATTAATATGAAAAACTCATGTTTCTTAATTAGTGTTCTACTTTCTCTGTTTCTATACTCAATTACAGGAATAGTGCAAACTGATGTATTTAAAATTGGTACTGCCACAAAAATAATTAATAATGAAATTGGGAATTGGGTACAATGTGCCACAAAACCCACTCGAGCGACTGAAATGCGCGGTGATTTGGAGGCAAATGCGATTTATTTTTCGAAAGGCACATTCCAGCTATTAATGGTTAGCTGTGACCTTGGGGGTCTTGAATCAGCCTATGTGATTCCATTAAAGGAAGCAATGGGGATTGCTTCTGGTATTTCTCCACATGATATATTAATTTCCTGTACTCATGCACGAGGCCCTTCATTGCTAAAGACAAATTATCTTGTGCCTCTTGATACATTATACATGGAACGCTTACAACAATGGTTGGTCGATTTGGCCAGGGAGGTTGTAAGTGCCGCTCGTCCTGGGAAAATTGGATATGCAAAAGGTGAAGCTCAGATCGGTTTTAACCGCCGAATGACATGGGCAGATGGAACACATTCCATGTTTGGTGATGTTAAAAGAAAAGATTTTAACGGATTGGAAGGACCTAATGATCCCCAACATTCAGCATTGTTTGCAACGAATATGGATGGAGAACTGATCTCAATTTTATACAATAATACTTCACACATACCGATTCATTATGGCGCTGGAATATACTCTTCAGAGTTGCCTGGAGAAGTAAGAAAATCAATTCGCAATATTATCGGCGATAATATACCAATACTTTTCTTGAATGGAGCGCAAGGTGACATTACACTTAATGATGCGCTTAATCCACGAAACAGAAACAAATGAAGCGTGGATGACACGGAAATGTAAAATTCTGGTTGATGAAACTATGTCCCTTTATAAAGAAGTAACCTTCGATGATGATCCGGTATTGAAGCATACTTATCAGGATTTAAAGGTTGCTGTCCATTTACCCGAACCGGAGCAATTGATTGAAGGTCGTGAAATACTGGCGCGCATTGATGCCGGAGAAAATATTCGTGGAATGAAAATGGTTATGGCCTTCAATACAGTGTACTTGCAAGAGGCTTTTAGCATTAATCCTGTTGACATATTACCAATACATGCTGTTCGAATTGGGGAATTAGCAATTGTGACCCAACCTTGTGAACTGTATTGTCAATTTGGCCTTGATATCAAACAGCGCAGTCCTGTTTCAAGCACAATGGTTGTTGGGCTTACTGAAGGTTATAAGGGTTATGTTCCGACAATTTACGGAGTGCTTGGAGGGGGTTATACAGGAGTGCCTATTTACCATTGCCGGTTAGAGCCTTATACGGGATATAAAATTGTTGAAAGTGCTTCCCGGTTATTGTACAACCTGTGGCTTACGGATTAATCTAAAAATGATAGAAATAGTAAACACAGTCTGGAATAATTGCTATGATTGGCTTGAAAGGATTTTTTTATTTACTCAAAATAATACAAAGAGTATTTATTGATAATTGACAGAAAACTGTGTGTGACAGCCTCATGGAATATCATTTTAGTTTAGAAAAAGTATAATATTTTACAATGAAAAAAAATCTAATATTTAATACCTGTCACATAATTGTGGCAATAGCAATTCTTTCGTTTAGTTTGAATTGCACTAATGTTTTTGCGCAATCGAAGCCGACAAACAAATCAATACAAATTGACGGAACCACAGGAACACCTTTAGGCGGAGTTGGTGCTGGTGCAGTTAAGTACTGCGCATGGACAGGGATATTAAATGCATTTACTGACATGACTCCAGCAGGAATGCAAAGGTATAATAAGCATGTAAACCTCGGCGAAAATGCAAGTTTCCAATTCTACTCGAACCGTAACGGAACAAAAGTCACCAAAGACCCTCTTAAAGTTTCTCAAATAAATGGACACTATGATGACGATGCGATCTTTCCCATTCATAAAGCAAATTATGGAGATATCAATAATGTTTCAGTTAGTATGACCGGCTTTTGCCCATGGGATACTGAAAATTTCAGCAGGATGACTCTTCCGTACACATTTTATGAGTTTACTCTGTCGAATACCCAAAACACTCCGGTTGATGTGGCAGTAGCATTAATGATTAAATTTGAAGCAAATCCAATTTTTGTAAAAGGAAAGGGACTCAAAGACGATTCCGGTATTCACATGAAAGCAATATTTGCGAAGAGTAGTGATGCCAATCCTATTATTACGGCGGGAAGTGATGACGGATTTTTTACCAATGGCCGATGCAATAATGTAATCACGGATACAATAAACAAGGTTGTTGTAAAAGTCTTGCTTGGTGCCAAGGAGACCAAAACAATTAAATTCGTGCTTGCCTGGTATAAAGTTAACCCGTACGGAAAATATTATTATGAAAATCTGCATACAAATGCAAGCAGTGTTGCTGATACAGGACTAACGCATTTTGATGTATTTAAAAGTAATGCAGTCAACTTTGTTGAAAAAATGCGCGGCTCCAATATCCCCATGTGGATGACAAATTATGTGGTAAATACGCTGAGTAATATGGTTAATAATTCAGTGTATGCTAAAGACGGACGTGCATGCATGTCAGAAGGGGAGTTTAATATACTTGGAACTATTGATGAATACTGGCAAGGGAGATCGGTTATTGGGAGCAACTTAATGCCCGAGTTTACTTGGAAAGAGTTGGAATATTGGGGCAGGACACAATTTCGCGCTCCATATTTAGGACAGATACACCATGATTTTGGAGTTAATGGGCATGGCGTATCTGATGAAGACCTGTGCGACTGGGACGATTTCAATCATGCCGATTATCGCCCATTGGAAGACGTTGTTTCCTGGCCGGATGCAAACGTCGGGTTTATAGTTGGAGTTTATGAATCATTTATTGCAACTGATAATCAGGAAAAACATAGCCTGCTGTGGCCCTATTTAAAAAATACAGGAAACAGACTTATTGCCCAGAAAGAATTATACGGTGATCCTGAATACCCATGGATATTTAAAACCAGCCATAATATGTACGATGCAGGAGGATATTGCCAAACATACTCCACCGGTACAGTAATCCCGGCATACAAATGTATGGCCCTGTTCGCAGAAGCAATGAATGAAGCGGATACTAAAAAATTCTACGACAATGCTGCAATAGAAACAGTCAAAGGTTTTGAAGCTAAATACCTTGCATCTGAATACATCTATTTAGATAAACATTGCGAAGGTGCGATGGCTGGCCCATGGTTTTCCCAATGCCTTAAATTTGACCAATTTGACCAGGAAAAAGTTGATACGTATTTGTATGATGTACTGGAAAAATACTACAATCCAACTGTTGACGGTATGGGTTTCGCTGAAGGAACATATGATGAATGGCCGCAGCATCTTGTAGGTCATTTTGGTGGCTACGCTTTACAAAGAGGGAAATTTGATGAAGCAATAGCGCTATGGAAAGACATGTATAATCGAGGTTACAATGATAGAAACAGGGTATTCAACCTTCCGATATCCATGCGGGCAAAAGCAACTCCCAACTACGCAGCAACGAGTATTGATGGATATCTCCAATATACCAGCCGGACTTCTACATGGAGGATGTATCAGGATCTTATCGGGTACTATCGTAATAAACATACTGGAGAAATCTGGCTGGAACCCATCATTCTACCTGAGATGAATCATCAATTAACGAATGGGTATTTCATATCAGCAGAGGGGAATGGAACTATCAGTTGTGCTGAAAAAGGAAGTACTTATGAAGACCGAATAATAGTTTTTAAATCAGATAATGCAATGAATGTAAAAGGAATTTATATTAAGAATCATACAGGTTCACCCGTTGTTACCGTCAATGGCATTTCTCAGACCTGGACTCGCACCGGGCCCGAGTGGAAAAAGAGGATTAAAATTAACTGGAGTGGGACGGTTGATAAAAATGGTATTACAATCAATGTTGCTGATGAACTTTGAACTGTAAGTTTCTGCGAAAGACAGGTTGTCACCAAAAAGCAGTAGTTTTTTCCAGAACTCAAATAAAATAAATTTGTTATTATGAACTCAATAAATAGACAAACTCTTAAAGTGGTGGTTGTATTAATCTTATTAGTTCTACTTTACTAAAATAGAAAGTGCTTAAAGTTTGTCTATATAAAGTGCTTAAAATTTGTCTATATACTTGATTGTTAGTATATATAATACCAATTTACTTGTTATTCTGCCCAATAAATAGCAACTTGTCATCATGGCAAAAACAATTGATATTACCGTAAAAGAAAGCGAAGAGCACTTGAAGTATTTGCTTCGCAAACAAGACAAATTACTCCAGCAAAGTAGGGTGAAAGCCCTATTATTAATAAAACAGGACAAGGTTAAGTATACGTATCAAATAGCCGACAAATTAAAACGTGGCAGGCGTACAATTTACGATTGGTTAAAGTCATACCATGAAAAAGGCATTGAAGAATACCTAACTGTATCCACCCGTGGCAAGCGCAGAGAAAAGCTGGCTCCCAATGAAAAGCAGGCCATTGCATTAAAATTACAAGACCCTGCAACTGATATTACCACGAAAAAGGTCATGGTAATATGGAACGAATGGTAGAAGAAGTAGAAGATTCAGATTATAAACGATACATTCATTTTTTGTCTGTCAGCAATTGGAGTGCATCTGCGGTAAACAATGCGACATTGAGAGAGACAGACCGATTATTGAGAGGACAAAAGAAGCAAAGTGGTCTTCCGACAGGCCTTGTCCTTGACGAAACTTCGCGCCTAAAAAAGGGTTCAAAATCAGTAGGAGTCGCCCGTCAATATGCCGGAGTAGCAGGTAAAGTGGATAATTGTCAGGTTGCCGTACATGCCTCATTGGCCAATGATAAATTTTGCACTTTAGTTGGCACAGAACTTTTTCTGCCTGAAAGATGGACAAACGACAAACAGCGATGCGATGCGGCAGGCATACTAGGGGCGGATCAAAAATTCCAAACTAAACCCGAGTTGGCGTTGAAGTTAATAAAACAAGCTATTGAGGCTGGGATAGAATTTGATTTTATCGGAGGCGATGGACTGTATGGACATAATGCGGAACTGACAAGGGCTTTAGATGATTTGAATAAGTTTTATGTGTTAGATGTGCATAAGGACGAAACAGTTTTTCTGTCGGAACCCACGTTTTCAATCCCTGAACGCAAAGGAAATAAAGGTAGAATGCCCACGAATATACAGCCGGACATTCAGCCGAAACAGTTACAGAACTATATCAAAACGCTAACAGATAAGGATTTTACAACAGAGAATGTACGACAGACAGCCAAAGGTTGGAAGGTAGCAAAAGTTCATACAGTAACGGTTTGGCACTGGGATGGAAAAGAAGAAAAAGCACGTAAAAGAACATTGGTGATTACCATATCAGAGAAAACAAAATTCTCATTGAGCAATGCAGACAAAGAAGAATATACCAATAAAGAATGGGCCTATTTTCAATGTAGCAGGTATTGGGTAGAACGATGTTTTGATGACTGTAAAAATGAATTGGGGATGTCAGATTATCAAGTAACTGGTTGGTTAGCCTGGCAACACCACATGGCTTTGGTATTGATGGCAAGCCTATATATCTTGAACTTAAAGCTTGAACAACAGGATGAAATCCCACTGCTAAGCGTTCGGGATGCAAGATTGTTAGTTATCGCAATAACATTTGCAACCAAAAAAGAAGTCGATCTCTGCTTGGAACATATCCGAATTAGACATGGAAAAAGACAAGCGGATATTGACAGATATTATAAGAAAACTTAATTTGGTAAAGTAGAACTAAAGAAACAGATTCTAAAGCTTGACATATTAACAAGAATAGATAACAATTCATTCTTATACATTTAATAAATATTTCTTTGCATAATTCTTCGCTGTTAACCCGGTTAAAAGTTTAAATTGTCTGTTAAAATGAGATATATTATTATAGCCAACTTCATAACAAATTTCAGAAACTGTCATTTTTTTAACAATTAATAATTTACAGGCGTGTTGTATCCTGATTTCATTTAAAAACTGCGAATAGGTTTTATGTGTCCTTGACTTAAAGTACCTGCAAAACGATGATTTGTTTAAGTTAACAAGCTTCGCTACTTCATCAAGCTTAATTTCCTGTTTATAATTTTTCATGAAATAGTCCATCACTTTGTTTATTCTTTCACTATCAGTATTGTTAATGGAATTTGCATAACCAGGGCTTGACAACAATTCATATTTTTCTGCATTAGCAAATGCTTCTATGGTTCTTAAAAATAATATCAATCGTTCAATACCAGTTGAGTAATAAACTTCCTTTATTAGTTTTGAAATAATTTTGCGATTTTTACCTTTTATCAATACTCCTTGTTGTCCTCGTACAAATAGATCCCTAATATGATTAAACTCAGGAAGGTCAAAAAACCCTGGCTGAAGGGAATCTTCCCGAAAGTGGATGACATAAACATCTACAATCAAGTTTTTATTCCCTTGGTAAAAATCATTATCATTCCTCCATACATGGGGAAGGTTTGGGCTAATAAACATCAGATCCCCATCGTTGAAATTTCCAATATGGTTACCCATAAGCCGAATGCCATAACTTTTTTCTACATAAATTATTTCAAATTCCGGGTGGTAATGCCAAGGGTAATCCATATATGAAGTGATTTCCCTTTTTACGGCAAAAGATGAGGTTACGGCTGAAGCAATTTTTTCAAGTTTTGGAATCATGGTTGTTTAGTAAAACCCATATAAATCTATAGAGGTCAGTAGTTAACTACTTACTAATTTTGATTGATAAATTTTATCGGCAGATACCATTCTCTGAATTAAATTGTTGAATATGGTTTCTTTCATCTGAGAACGATTTATGCGATAACAAAATTCATCGAGATATCTATTGATGTTAAACTCGCTTACCCATGAATAGGTTGTCCTTATCCAGGACTTGACCTTATGTATCATAGTATGTAGAGCCTTGAAATTTAGTCCGCCATCACTTTTAATTTGTGAAATATTAAATTCTTCCATCAATGGTCGGTATCCTTTCCATAAATCTGTAGTAATAGTGGCATCTGCTGAGATATGTTTATCGAACAACTTCTTTAATTCTTTTGCCGAATAGTTGTCGATTCTCATAGAATACATTCGCTCCACCTTCCCTTCTTCAGTAAGCCCAACAGCGCAGACAACCTTCTTTTTCTTAGTGTTATAACTTCTGCCTACTTTACCTTCCTCTTTACCTCCTATAACAAACTCATCTATATGAACAACACCTTTTATTGGATGCTTGCCACTCGATTTCATCGCTTCCCGTACTTTATGCATAAATAATCTTGCAGTTTTTTCCGTTACCCCAAAACGCTCAGCTACATAGCTTGCAGAAAGACTCTTGGTTGTTGTAGCCATTTCAAAACATATGAAAAATGATTTTCGTATCCCAAACTTTACTTTGTGAAACAATGTGTTTGCCGTGGGGGATTCTATATGGCTACATTTATTGCATACAATCGAAGAATCCTTTCTGGATTGCCCAGCTTTATGCCCACATTTAAGACATTCATATCCCTCCGACCATTTCATATAAGCCAGATATTCTTTGCAGTCTTCATCAGTTTTGAAGCGTTCAGCAAACTCTAAGAGGTTTTGTCCTTTGTATAATTCCATATAGACCTTGATTTTATTGAAAACAAATATAGGTAATTATCTACTGACCTCTATAAATCTATTTCATAAACTTATTACAAAATAGATAAATTGTTGTAACAAGAATAAGTAATCTTAAATTAATGCAAATATAGTGTCGCAAATTGAAAAAACAGTCGTTTTATCAATGTTTTACCAATTGTACATTTGTGGGTACAAAACAACTAAAAACAAAGAATATCAAAATTATTTGAACGCTAGACAAGGATATTTAGGGTAAGAAAAATATAACAATAGAATTATGATTAAAAAAACTTTACCGGTTTATCTTATTTTTCTTTCAATGGGAATGATTGATGCTGTTGGGCCAATGGTAAGTCTTGCCAAGGAATCATTTAATATTTCAATTACAATGGCAACATTGTTACCATTGTTGGGATATATCATGTATGGCTTGTTGTCGATACCTATTGGTTTATTACAGGACAGAAAAGGGAAAATATATATATTAAATTTAGGCCTAACAATTGCTTCTCTGGGGCTAGTAATTCCAATTTTGTCGGGAATGTATGGAAGCATGGTAGTTAAAAGTGGTTCGCTGGTTCAATTTTATCAGATTTTGGCTGCGATCTTACTTTTAGGTGCAGGTGCTTCAATACTGCAGGTGGCAGGAAATCCGTTTATCCGTGATATTTCTGATGAAGGGCACTATTCAAAAAATTTATCACTTGCACAAGCATTTATAACCATAGGTTCTTCATTGGGATTTTTATTACCAGTTTTTGTATTGCATGCATTTGGTTTAGACTGGAGTATATTATTCCCCGTTTATCTAAGTATCGTTGCAATAACCTTTTTTTGGCTAAAAACAGCAAAAGTTACTGAAAAGAGAAATAGCAATGACCATCATGCATCATTAAAATCAAGCATAAATCTACTTAAAAACGGCTATGTTTTTGCAATGGTATTAGGAATATTTATTTACTGTGGTGTCGAAATAGCAATGAGTTCCCATGTGCCAATTTTATTAAAAGAGAAATATTCGATCTCTATTGAAGATAAAGGGCTTTTAATAAGTTGGTCACTATTTTATCTTCCACTTTTAGCAGGACGGTTTTTAGGTTCGTTTATAATGTCAAAGATAGCTCCAAAACGACTGTTTTTGATTACCGGGGTACTTGCTCTTATCGGTATCTTGTTAATTTTTTCTAATTCGTTTGAGTTAACTTTAATCGGAATTTTTCTGACTGGTCTGGGATTTGCTAATATTTTCCCCCTAATTTTTTCGCTTACAATAGAACGAATGCCCAACTATACAAATGAGTTGTCAGGGTTAATGGTTTCTGCAATTGCAGGTGGGGCATTTATTCCTCCGATAATGGGAATGGTAGCTGATGGAATTTCAATCTCTGCAGCATTTGTAGTGCCACTAATTTGTATAACCTATTTAATTTTCGTTGCAATTATTAATAACAAAAAAATACAATGAGTAAAAATAATGGTAAAGCAGCATTTGTTGGTTTTGGTGAAATAAATTCTCCTCAACAATTAATAAAAGATAAATGCCTGAAAGCTAGAGAAGAAGTAGAATCTTTAAATATTGATGTAATAACTACAGATCATGTTACAGACGATGTTAAAGGGATAGATGTTAAAAGGGCTGTTAAAGAGTTAAAAAAAGATGATTTTGATTTATTAATTGTTTGCATTGCTGGCTGGATTCCCTCTCATGCTGTAATTGCAATAACAAATGAATTTAAACATAAACCGATGATTTTGTGGGGGCTTGCCGGAGATGTAGAAAATGGCCGAGTGGTTACTGCTGCACCTCAGGCAGGAACTACTGCACTTCGAAAAGTATTTGACGATCTAGGGTACAAGTTTATTTATTTATATAACATCATCGGAAAACCTTCTCCTTTAGATAAGATTAAAAGTTTCGCACTTGCTGCTTTTTCAGTAAATTCTGTTAAAAATACAAAGGTGGGGATGATGGGATATAGAGACATGAAACTTTACAATACACTTTATGAAGGATTATCCCTAAAAACAAAAATTGGTACTGAAGTGGAGTTTTTCGAAATGTTGGAAATGCTTCAACTGAGCCAGGACATTGAAATGAAAGATATTCAGACAGTATTCGAAAAAATAAAAAAGGAATGGGTTTTTGAGAAACCGGTTGATGAAGATTTTCTTAAAAAAGGAATAACATATTACCTGTCGATTAAAAAAATTGTAGAAGAAAATAAGTTCGATGCAATATCATTAAAAGATGTTGACGGGATGAAGAAAATCCTCAACTTCCCGCCTGCAATGATTTTTATGTTACTCTCCGATGAAATGAACCTGCGTACCATCCCTGAAAATGATGCAATGGGTGCAGTTACACAGTTAATAGTAAATAGTATTACCGGCCAATGCGCCGCTTACTTAGAGTTTTATGAATTTTTCGAAGATAGCGTTCTCTTGGGGGTTCCCGATTTTGTTCCGGCTGAAGTAGTCGATGGAAAAGTAAAAGTTACACAGGCTTCGTTTGGCGGTATTAGTGGTGGCCTCCTAAATATTTCAACTATGAAAACAGGAAAGCTGACAATGGCACGATTGTCGAATACCGGCAGTGAATACTCGATGCACATTTGTACTGGCGAAGGCAAATTAAAATCCTGGGAAGAAGCCGGCTGGGACTATCCTGCACCGCAATTACCAAGTCTTGATATATTCCTCGATGTTCCGGTAAGTGATTTTTCACAGAAAATTACGGGGCAACATTATATTATTGCTTATGGCGACCATTCACAAGCGTTAAAAAATTACTGCTATTTAACAGATATTGAAGTCATTTAATAAGAAGGGATTATGAAGAAGGAGTACGACGTTGTCGTTGCCGGTTATACATGTGTCGATTTAATTCCCGGTTTTAAAAAGCAGGTTGAAGAAAGCAGTATTACTGATTTTTTTAAACCAGGCAAATTAATTGAAATCGGGGGGATGGATTTTGTTTTAGGTGGTGTTGTACCAAATACCGGGCTGGCTATGAAAAAATTTAGCAAGAAGGTATTTTTTAGTGGATTGATTGGTAATGATTTTATTGGAAAAACAGCAGAATCACAGCTAGCGCGGTATGGTGCCACAGAAGGGATGGTTATTTCCAAAGAAGGAGATACAGCGTATAGTATTGTTCTTGCACCACCCGGAGTTGACCGCATTTTTTTGGAATCGCCGGGCTGCAACCAGGTTTTTGATATAAAACATATCAATCTCGAAATGGTTTCAAAATCTACGTTATTTCATTTTGGTTATCCACCCCTTTTAAAGCAATTTTTTTCGAATAACGGGCGCCAACTCGTCCAATTGTATTCGGAGGTACAACAGATGGGGTGTATTACATCCCTCGATTTTAGTTTGCCTGACCCTGAAAGCGAATCGGGAAAAGTCAACTGGATGGAAATACTGAAAAATACGCTGCCATACGTAGATATATTTGTCCCCAGTCTCGAAGAACTCCTTCTAACAATAGTTCCTGAAATATATGCTGAAATACAGGTCTTATCTGAAAATGCAGATATTATAGACAAGGTTTCTATTGATTTGGTAAGAAAAGTTGGAAAACAGATTATTGGGTTAGGGGTTAAAATATTACTGATTAAAATGGGACACCGGGGAGCATATCTTATTACCGGCGATATTTCTTCAATAAATGAGAAAGCCGGGGGGATATTGCAAAAAGAAAATTGGAACAACAAAGAAATCTGGTGCAATAGTTATCAGGTTGATAATTCAAAAATAGTCCATGCTTCAGGTGCGGGAGATACTGCTGTTGCTGCATTTCTTTCAGCTATTTTAAATGGAGAAATTCCTGAAAACGCCATAAAATACTCTGCAATTGCGGGCAGGGAAAGTTTGTATTGCAACAATGTATATAACGATATTGGCAACTGGGAAGAATTAACTGAAAAAATAAATACTGAATATAACAAACTTATTTATTATGAAAAATAAATCAATAGAGTTAGCAAAAGAATCTCTTATAATTGAGAGCAAGGCTATTTCTGATATTTCCGGCTATCTCGATATTAAAAGTTTTAGCAATGCTGTCGATATTCTAAGCACTTGCCCCAAAATAATAACCTGTGCCAGTGGTTCATCTGGAATTGCGGCTAAAAAGTTTGCTCATTCGCTGTGCTGTATCGAAAGAAATGCACAATTCCTTAGTCCTGCCGAGGCAGTGCACGGCGGAATGGGGTGCATTAAAAAAGGGGATGCCGTTGTCATGGTTTCCCGTGGAGGTAAAACAGCGGAACTACTGCCTATAATTGATGTATGTAATAAAAAAGAGGCACTGCTCATTGTCATTACCGAAAATATTAATTCTCCTCTGGCACAAAAAGCGCAGGTTG
>Ga0307929_1001300_pt1 | contig 19492 bp, 16 predicted proteins | sample AceLakmetage1330_FD_203160 | JGI IMG/M metagenome (GOLD analysis project Ga0307929, IMG submission 203160) | Saline water microbial communities from Ace Lake, Antarctica - #1330 | ecosystem: Environmental > Aquatic > Non-marine Saline and Alkaline > Saline | place: Antarctica: Ace Lake...
TTTCCCATTTGCATCCTCTTTCTCTACCATATTTCGGATGCAAACTCTCTCTTAAGGGGTGGCCGAATTTCGGGGGGAACCGCATGTTGACCGCTCTGCTATGCGGAGTAAAAGGAGGGCAATGGTTTGATCGATAAGGTCTGGAAGAGGGAGAATTTGGAAAATGCCTACCGGAAGGTAGCCCGCAACAAGGGCCGTGCAGGAGTCGACCATGTCAGAGTGAGCAAGTACGGGGAGAGGCTGGATGAACTGCTGGGTCTCATGTAGAGTTCTCTGATGGAAGGAAGCTACCGGACACAGGCTCTGTTGCGAAAGCACATTCCTAAGGAGAGGGGGAGAGAACCCCGTCCTCTGAGCATTCCGACAGTGCGGGACGGCGTTGTGCATACGGCAACCAAGCATGTGATCGAACCGATATTCGAAAAGACGTTTTCCGAAACTAGTTTTGGATTTCGTCCTAAGCGCAGCAACAAGGATGCCCTTCGGGCAACTGTTGAGGCGCTGAAGAGCGGTAAACTCTACGTGGTGGACACCAATATCAGTAAATGCTTCGACGAAATACCGCACGAACCGCTCCTGGAGCGGATCGGGGAACAGATTAGTGATTCACGAACGATGACGCTGATCGGAGACTTTCTCAAACACGGGATAATGGAGGCCGGTGAGCAATGGGAACCCCAGGAGGGAACGCCGCAAGGCGGTCCTCTGAGTCCCCTGCTGGCTAATGTTTATCTCAATCCGGTAGACTGGCTCATGCATGAAAAGGGATACACCAGTGTTCGCTTTGCGGATGATATCGTGATCCTATGCGAGAGTGAAGACGCCTTAGCTGCTTTGGTGCACCTGCGGGAATGGATGGGGGAGAATGGCCTGAGGCTGACCCCCGAGAAGACCCGGGTGGTGGATATGAGCAAGCCCAAGGCATATTTTGAACAAGTTGACGGGTGGGTACGGATGCGCCTGCGCAGCATTTTACGAAAATGCCACAAGGGTCGCGGCCGCGGCGGTGGTTTTGATCAGATACGCTGGCCAAATGCCTACTTTTGGGAACTCGGGCTGTTCTCGCTTGTTACAGCCAGAGACTCTTTACGTTCATCCGCTAGTCGGTAAAACCATTAACCGGAGAGCCGTATGCGGAAGATCCGCATGTCCGGTTCGGAGGGAGGGGCGTCGTAAACCAATGCGTCGTTCCTCCCTCTATCAGATTGCAGAGAGTGGCTTCGCCGCCTTTTAGCTCGGTTTAAGCTGAACTGTAGCCGCACACAAATCCTTTGTCTTTCACCCATGTCTGCGTTCCCCTTTCTCAAAGCGGAACCGGCCGAAGTTGCCGAGCCCATTTTGAGCTGCTTGTGTTTACAGTTGCCTGTTGGAATACAGTTCAAATCGAACTCTGTAATTGGCTGGGATTAATCCATTAGCAAGGGAATTGCGCCTTAGGCGGACAACTGTGCTGGTCCGGTTCCTCTGAGCCATGGGCTTCAAGCTTACGGTGGAAGCCGAAATATGAACGGATAATATAGACGTTTATCTTTCATCCCTCTTGTAGGTTGAAGCTGAAGCGTGTATTCTCGAAGTTGTCGAAAGTGGCAATCCCATTGCTCAAAGAAAGAGCGATTATAATATTGTGGTGATGCTGTAGCGAGGGATAGGAGTGTTCTTGAGATGAATGTGTTGTGTATTGGTGCAGGTTATGTGGGTGGCCCAACAATGGCCATGATAGCAAAGCAGTGTCCTGAAGTGAAGGTTACGGTGGTTGACATCAATCCCGATCGCATTGCCGCGTGGCAATCGGATACGCTTCCTATCTATGAGCCGGGGCTTAAAGCAGTTGTGGAGGAGAGTCTGGGTCGAAATCTCTTTTTCAGTACGGGTGTGGATGTCGGCATTGCAGATGCGGATGTGATCTTTGTGAGCGTCAACACCCCCACAAAGACGTTTGGTCAGGGAGCCGGACGTGCGGCCGACCTCCAGTATTGGGAGAAAACCGCCCGCCAAATCTTGGCAAATTCGAACTCCGATAAAATTGTTGTAGAGAAAAGTACATTGCCGGTACGGACGGCTGCTGCCATGCAGCGTATCTTGGATTCAGGCTCCGGAGATATTCATTTTGAGGTGCTCTCAAATCCGGAATTTCTTGCCGAAGGCACCGCCGTTGCAGATCTCGAGACTCCAGATCGTGTTCTGATTGGGGGGCATGACACGGAACGAGGAAAAAAAGCTGTGGCAGCGCTGGTGGCGCTCTATGCAAGTTGGGTGCCGCGCGAGCGCATTCTGACAACCAATGTTTGGTCAAGTGAGCTTTCAAAATTGGCCGCGAACGCATTTTTGGCGCAACGCGTAAGTTCGATCAACAGTCTCTCTGCTCTGTGTGAGGCGACGGAGGCCGATGTTACGGAAGTGGCTCGGGCGATTGGGATGGATAGCCGGATTGGGTCGCGTTTTCTGAATGCCAGTGTGGGGTTTGGGGGGTCGTGTTTCAAAAAGGATATTCTCAATCTGGTTTACCTTTGTGAGTCCTACGGCTTGAGCGAGGTTGCCGCCTATTGGCAGCAGGTTGTGTCGATGAATGCGTATCAACAGGATCGTTTCGTGGGCAACATGATTAGTCAAATGTTCAACACGGTTGCCGGGAAGGTGATTGCGGTGTATGGGTTTGCCTTCAAAGCCGATACTGGTGATACGCGTGAGAGTCCCGCGATACGCATTTCGCGCCAACTGGTTGAGGAACGTGCCCAGGTTGTCATTACGGATCCGCAAGCGCTTACCAATGCTCAGCATGATCTCGAAGATATTGCCGACGGCATTCGCTTTGAAGCGGATCCTTACGCGGCGGCGGTGGGGGCTCACGCAATTGCGGTGCTTACAGACTGGGATGTTTACTCGAATCTGGATTATGCGCGCATCTTTAGTGTCATGGCAAAACCCGCTTTTATATTTGATGGTAGAAACGGCTTGAATCATCGCGCCCTTTTTGAGCTTGGGTTCAATGTTTATGCAGTTGGAAAGACATCTTTGTGTCATTTCTAGCTTGTATATAGATGTGTGTTTATGTGGCTAACGCTTTTCCTCAGTATCTTCAGGCATTTGTCGCCAATTGTTCGTGCGCGAGTCTTGTTGCCGCAGAATTAGGGGGAGGTTTGCGATGGGTTGCGCGGGGTATGGTCGTATTTCTAGCTGCATGCAGATCGGTTGCGAGCGTGAATCGAAAGTATATCGTTCTCTGAAGGATCCTAATATGACAGTTGGAAGATTTCTTGGTCGTGTGCTGAACATGGTGCTCGTTGTCTCGACGGTGTTAGCGCTGAATGCAAGTGGGACTGATGTTTTTATCATTGGTGATTCCATGATGGAATCCATTGCGCGAGCCCTGAAAAAAGAGTGTGCTCAGCGTAAACTGTCGGTTGAAGCTCTTCCCTCAATTGGATCGGGGCTGGCACGGCTGGATTTGTTGGATTGGCATCGTGACGTGCAAGCGCTTGTCACCAAGTACAAACCCAAAATTATCTTTGTTATGATCGGTACAAACGATAATCAATCGATGCGGACAGAAGGCGGTACGCTTCCCTTTGGGAGTGCGGGCTGGAATATGGAGTATGGCCGCCGCGCCGGAAAATTGATGGATATCCTCGCGGATGGGAGCGTCGAAAAGGTGGTATGGATTGGTTTGCCTTGTATGCGTGAAGAGGATCTGAATGCCAGTGTAAAGGTAATCAGTCGTGTTGTGGAACAGCAGGTGGTCGCCAGACCCAAAGTTCAGTTTGTGTCAACCTATAGACGCTTCAGCAAGAAGGGCGAATACAGCGCCACCATTATGCAGGAAAGTGGTATGCCGTTAGATGTGCGTGCCGCAGATGGGATTCACCTGAATCGCAATGGGGCGGAACTTCTGGCGAAGTTGCTTATTGGCAAGTGTACGGATGAGTAAGATGAAAAGTTTGAGAGTGCTATGCTGAAACTGGAGTCCGTGATTAACGCAGACCTTCCTATTTAACGGTATGGTCTATGTCGTTTCATTGCCCTGTTAAATTTAATCTCAGTTTAATGTCTTTTGGGAACTATTCCAGTCTTCGTGTTGATTATTTGTGGATTATTTTCTTGTGAGTTCGTAATGAAAAAGGGAGGATTTTCGCTGAAGTCAGGGCTAACATTGCACTGAGCTTTCTTGGAAAGGATATGTCGTGGCAAAATTGCTTTTAATTGAGGACGATGCAGGGGTTCAAGAATATTTTAAGGTTGTCGTGAGTCGCATGGGGCATGACTTGGCGACTGCCTCTGATGGGCCTAGCGGAGTCAAGCTGGTGCAGGATAAAGAGGCTGATGCCATTATGACAGACCTCAATATGCCTGGTGAACCCAATGGTATGGCTTTAGTTCGCAAGATTCGGGAGTTACGTCCCCATACGCCGCTCATTGTTATATCGGGATATCCGACAAAAGAACGACTCGAAGAGTGCAAGGCTTTGGGGATTGATGACTTTCTGACCAAGCCTTTTGAGATGACGTTCTTTAGTTCGGTTATTACACGCCTTCTTGAAGAAAAGGATGCCTAACCGAGATCGTGATTTGGGAGCTATACGATGATTGACAAAACGCCAATGGGAATTGATTTTCTTGATCGGCAATACGGGGGTACGTTCAGAGGGCGTCCTTTTCTTGTGAGCGGAAATTCCAAGTCGGGTAAAACAATGGCGGCGTTTCATTTTTTGCGACGAGGGTTTCGCTTGCAGGAGCGTTGTCTCATGTTATCGGCTCGGCCAGCTGCTGATGTTGTTGTTCAGGCCGATGCAATGGGAATGGGCTTTTCTGAGGCGGTTGAAGAGGGCAATCTGATTTTGCTTGAGTATTGTGATGATGTGCCGGGCCAACATAGTGAGTCGTCTATTACGTTACCGCCTGACAGTTTTCTTAAATTGGCGGATCTGATTACGGAGCAGGCGGTGGAGCGTTTGGTTTTAGACACGTGCCTTCCGTGGATGGCCGTTCGCGGTGCCGATCATCTTTCTGAACATGTGTTTTCGTTTACACGCTCGTTGGATCGAATGGGTGTTACCACAATGTTGACGATGCCGAGAGCGGTTTCTTTGGCTGATTCTCGTTTGTATAAACTAGTGGAAGATCAGCTTCCTGTATCCGTGATACTCGCAATGGATGAGGGGGCCGAGAGCCGTTTGTTGACGGTGAATAAGTATCTTGGAATGGATGAAAATGTTGGACGTGAGATTGCGTTTTCTATTCTTCCCGGTGAGGGCATTGTAGCGGAACAGGTTCAGGGATCTCCGGTGCCACCTGTCGCGTCCCCCCCGTCAGACCCAAAGTCATCTTTTAAAGCATTTTCCCCGTCAGATGCAAAATTGCTCGATGCTGAGGATGTTGTTGATTAGCGGGTGTTGCCGGAATGATGCTTAGCATTGCAGCCCGCCAAAGGGCGCCCCTTTTGATCCTTCCGGAAACAGCAATGTGTCTGCGGCTTGAATTGGGACGCAATCCTTGCTAGAACTTCCCCCTTGATAATTAACCGCAACTCATTACCTTGTATGTATTTTAGGTGTAGTTTGTGAATTAAGTGAAGATAAACAATTAATAGGAGTATGACGCATGGCAACACGAAAATTGAAGTTTAAAACTGAACTGAACCAGTTGATGGATATCATCATCCATTCACTTTACTCGCATAAAGAGATCTTTTTGCGCGAGCTTATTAGCAACGCCTGTGATGCCATTGACAAGATTCGGTTTGAATCCCTGACCGACTCCAATTTGGCGGGCGATGATGTTGCTTATAGTATTCGCATTGAACCGGACAAAGACGCAAACACCTTGACCCTTTCTGATAATGGCATTGGCATGTCTGAGGAAACGGTGATTCGTGAGTTGGGCACCATTGCCCGATCAGGAACCAAGGCTTTTCTTGAAAACTTAAAAGGAGAAGATGGCAAGGTTTCTCCGGATCTGATTGGCCAGTTTGGTGTGGGCTTCTATTCTGCGTTTATGGTGGCAGACAAGGTGACGGTTTTGTCGCGTGCTGCTGGCGCTGACTCTGCCGTCTGCTGGGAATCCACAGGCCAGGGTGCCTTTACGGTGAAGGATGCAGAGCGAGAGTCACGGGGAACCGATGTGATCTTGCATCTGCGTGAGGATTCCAAAACGTATCTTGAGGAGTGGGAAATTCGATCGCTTGTAAAGCGATTTTCTGATTTTGTCGAGCACCCTATTGTGTTGGTGACTGAGGAAGAGAAAGAGGGCGAAGTCTCGACCAAAGAGGAAACAATCAATAGTCAGAAGGCAATCTGGTTGCGTTCTAAGAGTGACATTTCTGATGATGAGTATGCTTCGTTCTACAAGCATATTACGCATGACTATGCAGATCCTCTGCACACGATTCATTACAGTGCTGAAGGCACTATGGAGTTCAAGGCAATTCTGTTCATTCCGGAAAATCGTCCCACGGATTATTATATGGTTGAGCCCAAGCCGCACTTACATCTCTATGTGAACCGTGTATTCATTACGGATGCCTGTGAAGATCTCCTTCCGATGTATTTGCGCTTTGTGAAGGGTGTTGTGGATAGCTCAGATCTTCCACTCAATGTTTCCCGTGAAATGCTCCAGGATAACCCCATGTTGCGTAAGATTCAGAGCAACCTGGTGACGCGAGTCTTGGGGGCTCTGGAGGACCTGAAGACGAAGGAATACGAGACATATTGCAAATTCTTTGCGGCATTTGGGGCGACGCTGAAGGAAGGCGTAACCCGTGATCTTGAAAACAAGGAAAAGGTTGCTGACCTGGCTCTATTTCAATCAATGCGAACGGAATCGTCGAAATTCTTATCGCTGGGTGATTATGTGGATCAGATGAGCTCTGACCAAGACACGATTTACTATCTTAGTGGTGACAATGTGGAGATGCTGCGTCATTCACCCTATTTGGAAGCTTTCCGTGAGCGTGGTCAGGATGTGTTGCTGATGGATGAACCCGTGGATCCCTTCTTCGCAGATGCACTGGGGACCTACAAAGGCAAGACGCTTAAGGCCGTTGATCGGGGAGAAATTGAAGAGTCGGACGAAGATACTGTGATTTCTGAAGAAATCAAGAGCAGTTTCGAGAGTCTCATGACCAAGCTTTCTGATGTTTTAGATGAGGTGAAGTCCGTGCGGTTGTCGCGCCGACTTAAGGAGAGCGCCGCATGTCTTGTTGCTGATGAGGGCGGCATGAATGCACAGATGGAGCGTTTGATGGCGCAGTTTGGCGGTCCTCAGGGTGCCGCACCTACGCTGCGAATTCTTGAATTGAATCCTCAGCATGATGCCGTAAAAGCACTGCTTTCTCTTTATGATGAGGATCCTGCATCGGAAGACGTCAGTGAATTAGGGCGACTCTTTCTGGATCAGGCGGTTATTGCTGAGGGCTCGCGCATCAAAGATCCCTCAGCCTTTGCGCGTCGCGTGAACATGCTGATCGCACGAATGAAGCCTTCGAGTTAAGTCTAAGACGCCGGGGATAGGAAGTTCTTGCGCCACCCCATTTGGAGGGGGTGCTGGAGCTTCGGATCTTCAAGCTCTGCGGAAATCCATTCGGTTACCATGCCTTTTGATGCAATAAGGGCAGGGTCAATTCCTGCTGCTATCCCAGCTTTTTTTATGGAAAGGATTCGTTGGTTGACTTTGTCTTTAAGGTCGCGCGGCGGTCGTTTTTTTTCTGGAGCAAGTGAGTTCTGTATTTTCGAGGCCGACCTTCCTTCGTAAATGGCAGTCAAAATGGGTTGCCCGTAGCGTTGCGCGGTGCCTCGTGGAAGGTCCCTCAAGCGTTCAATATCACCCATGCTGCTTGGAGCGTGGTGCGCAAGCTCAAGAAGATCGGTATCCCGAAGCACATGTGCACGCGGTATGTTATAGGTGCGAGCTGCCGCTTCCCTGAATCGTACAAGTTCCAGGAGTATGATCCGGTTTTGCCCCTGCAAACGGCCTGACTTTATTCGGGAAAAGATGTCAAGCGGTGTCAGTTCGTTGTAAAAATCAGGGGGATTGAATCGTTCCATTTCTTCTTGAAGGTATGCAAGGTTTCCAAGGGCCTCTGCACGTGAGCTCAGGAGATCGCGCAGTCCTGGTAGAAATCTAACGTCATTGAGGGCATAGTCGATTTGGTTCTGGGTGAGGGGACGTTTCAGCCAGTTACTTCGCGTCTCTGTTTTGGGTATATCGACGTCCATCACTTCGCGTAGCAGAGCTGCCAACGAAGTTGTGGATGGCAATCCGGTGAACCCGGCCGCGCACCGGGTGTCAAAAATAGACTTTGGGGTTGTCTTTGTGATGTGGGAAAGAATGACCAGATCCTGCTTTGCATCGTGAAGAATCTTCTCTGTACTCGGACAGGAAAGCAGGTCCCCAAAATAGGGAAGCGTAGGGAGTGCGATGGCGTCTATCAGAACGCATTCACGTTCTGAAAAGCCAAGTTGGACAACGCCGAGTATTGGATAGAAGGTTCGCTCCCAAAAAAACTCGGTGTCGAGGGCAACGCGTGGCGCATTTACAGCGCGCTGAACAAGAGCCTTGAGTTCGGCTTCAGTTTGAATCATGAAAGATCCGATCTAGAGTTTAGGTGTCAAATGGAAAGCGGTATTGGGAAAGCCCCAGTTCATCGCGCATGGTGATCATCTGTTGCTGTAGAGCGGGATTAAGGGGTACACCCTTGCCATCACGCTCGAGTCCTGCAAGATGTTCCTTTTCTCCGCAGGTATAGATTTTCGGTTCTCCCGGCGCTTTTTGAGAGTTGCGAAGCTGGCGTAAAATGTCGCCTGTGGTTTTCTTGAAGGCGTCTACATCTGAAAAGGCTTCAACATCAATAGCCATGAAGAAGTGTCCCAATCGATAAGGAGCCTTATTGCCCTTCTCATCGTATCCCAGGAGTTGCTTCATGAAGGCGCCCTGTTGAAGTGCTGCTGATAAAATCTCCACTACAGTGGCAAAGCCGTATCCCTTATAGCCGCCAGATTCCTCGCCCATGCCGCCGATGGGGCAGAGGGCTGCAGTTCCCTCGACAAGCGCTTTGAGAACAATGTCAGGATCAGTCAGCGTGTTGCCCGTATGGTCTATCACCCAGCCGGGAGGGAGCGATTTTCCTTCTCGGGCATATTGCTCAATCTTTCCTCGCTGTGTGATGGAGGTGGCGTAGTCATTTGTGAAGATAAAATCTTCATCAGTGGGCATTCCAAAGACCAGCGGATTCGTTCCGAGCATGTTTTCAACCCCATGCGTGGGTGCGATGGAGGGGCGGGCATTGGTGCCGGTGAGTCCAATCATGTTTTCTCTGCATGCCATCATGGGGTAGTATCCCGCAATGCCGTAATGGGTTGAGTTTCGCGCGACTACCATGCCCATGCCGTAGGTGCGTGCTTTCTCAATGGCCATATTCATGCAGGTTGTTGCGATGACCATCCCCATGCCGTGGTGTCCGTCAACCACCGCCGTTGCCATGTGATCGCGGACAACTTCCAGTTCTGTTACAGGGTTTTGGATGTGGTCGTGTACAATCCGGTCATAGTAAATGGGTTTGAGACGCCCGATGCCGTGGGAGTCAATTCCTCGCTTGTCAGCCGTGATCAGAACATTCGCGCAGACGCGGGCATCTGACTGGGGTACTCCTATGCCGGTAAATACGTCGACCATAAAACACTCCATGGTCTCGAAGTCGATCCAGTTAGAAAGTGTCGTCATTGTTGTGTTTTCCCGTATAGTAATATTTGTATGTGGCATCGTTGCGTTGTTTCGTGCCGTGAGAGTCAATGTGCCATGATGGCAGCGAACGTCAAGCGAGATCGTATCCAAAGGCGGGTGGTAGGGGGGTAGTATCAGCTAGTGTCGTGCGTCAGAATTGCATTTTTAAAATATGTAAATGCCTGTCATTCCGAGCGAAGTCGAGGAATCTTATCCCCGTTCGCGACACAGATCCCTCGACTTCGCTCGGGATGACACCTTGGTTATTGCACGCCAATTCACGAGACATGACACTAGGTGACGAGAAGACAACAGATCGTGATCACAACAACGATGAAGCAATCGATTATCCATACGATCGCCCCATCCCTCCTACAAGTTGTTTTCGCTTTGATTCATGTGCCAATAGTACATATGACTTATGTAAAAAAAGGGGGAACCCCTGTTTCTTGCATAGGTGAGGGGATGATAAGCGGGCAGGGGATTGCCCGATGCGGGAGGTGTCAGCGCTTCGCGTTTCCGGTTTCGACCCAGTGAAATGCACGGTGTACGAGTGCGGTAGCATTGTCGAGTTTGAGCTTTTGTTTCACATGTGCCCTGTGCGTTTCAATCGTCTTTACGCTGAGACCGAGTCGATCCGCGATCTTACGTGTTGAGTGCCCACAGCCGATGAGTTCAAAGACCTCAAGTTCTCGATCACTAAGGCTTTCAATGCCGAACTTCTCGCCTTCAACTTTATTTCCATCCACAAATTCGCGAAGCATTTTTGATGAAAGTCGCTCGCTGAGATATACGCTGCCGCTGAGCACTTTTCGAATAGACAATAATACAGTATCAGCCGATTCCTGTTTCATAATGTAGCCGCGTGCGCCTGAACGCAGCGCACGTTCGGCATACAGGCTCTCGTCATGCATAGAAAGTACAAGTACAGGAATTTCGGGATAGGCGTCCTTGAGTGCTCTTGTCAGTTCCAGCCCGTTGGATCCACGCAAAGAGATGTCCACAAGCACAATGTCAGGATTCAAGGAGGAAATTGAATCAAGTGTTTCCACTGCAGAGACCGTCTCGCCACAAACGGTGAGGTCATCTTCTTGTTCAATGAGGAGCCCGAGTCCATGGCGAACAATCGGGTGATCATCGACTAGGAGCACCTTCTTCTTGATGGATGTATCTTGAAGCATGCCAATTCCCTTAAAATGTTGCCTTGCAGATCCCTCCCCGAATATAACGGATCGCCAATCTACACTCGGTGTACAGGGGATATGATCGGGCGGGTCCTGTGTAATGTCAAGCAATTGGAGAAAAGAGGGAATATTCATATTTTCCTGAAAAATTTAAGACTTGCCTCTCAGTCTCCGATTTGGCACATTTTCCAGCTGTTTCATAGAAGGTGGCACGGGGTGTTACCTCGACCTATCGGGTGTTGCGTAAATCGTGGTGTGCTTCGGCCACGTACGCTACTGGCAGGATCGTAAGCATAACTGATGATACATGAGGCATTTTGGGAGGAAACTCACATGGCACGGAATAGCAAAAGTAAGGCTAAGGGAAAGATTGTTCGTCGTTTGGGGCTCAACATTTATGGCAACCAGAAATATGATCGTCTGCTTGAGAAGCGTCCAACGCCTCCTGGAATGCATACGCGTCGCCGCAGCCGTCTTTCTGAATATGGCCTACAGTTGGTTGAGAAGCAGAAACTCCGTTTTTGCTACGGGATGACGGAACGTCAGTTCCGCACGCTTTTTGCAAAAGCAAAAAACATGAAGGGTATCGCGGGTACTAACATGTTGGTGCTTTTAGAACGCCGTCTTGACAATGTGGTCTATCGTCTGGGGATGGCTTCAACACGCTCTCAGGCACGTCAGATGGTTCAACATGGGCATGTTCTGATTAACGGCCGCAAGGCGTCGACGCCATCACAGTTGGTCAGCGTCGATGACAAGATTACGCCGAAGGCAAAGAAATCCAGCGAAGCGATGATTAAGGATCTCCTCGAAGCGAATCACCGCGACGTTCCAAGCTGGCTGGCGGCTGATGAGAAGGCGGGAGAGGGCCTGATGGTTCGTATGCCTGAGCGCGAGGATATTCCGACGGTTGCCGATGAGCAGCTCATCGTTGAGTTCTACTCGAAGTAAGCATGCTTGCTTAACGTTTTTGATGCCCTACGGGATACTCCCGTAGGGCATTTTTGTGTCAGGAAGATTCGAATGAGTGAGTGCATGACACCTGAAATATTGTCTCCGGCAGGGGAGTGGACGGCTCTTGAAGCCGCCATTCGTGCTGGATGCGATGCCGTTTATTTCGGTATTGGCGCGTTGAATATGCGGGCGACGGCCCAGAATTTCAGGTCTGAGGAACTCCCGTCTATTGTTGAGCGCTGCCGAAAATCGAATGTGCGCACCTATCTCACTCTAAACACGATTGTTTACGAACAGGAACTCCCGTTATTGGATGCATCGCTTGATGCCGCTCGAGATGCGGGGGTTGATGCTATCATTGCGTCTGATTTTGCGGTTGTCGAGGGTGCGCGGAATCGTGGTCTTGACGTTCATGTTTCCACGCAGATGTCGATGTCGAACTCCAGAAGTCTTGCTCACTTTTTTCGAACCTATGGTATCTGCCGTTTTGTGTTGGCGCGCGAGTGTACGCTTGAATCTTTGGTGCAGATTAAGCAGCAGCTTGAGGTTGATTTGGGACGCGACGCAGCGGCGATCGAGCTTGAGTCATTTGCGCATGGTGCTATGTGTGTTTCCGTGAGTGGCCGTTGTTTTATGTCTCAGTTTCAATATGGTAAATCGGCAAATCGCGGGGAGTGTTTGCAGCCATGTCGCCGGGAGTATCGGGTGACGAATACAGAAGAGGGGGAGGCCTTTGATTTGGGGACCCATTATGTGATGAGTCCCAAGGATCTCTGTACGCTTCCCTTTGTTGAACGTCTGATTGAGGCTGGCATTGTCAGCCTCAAGATTGAGGGGCGAAACCGGAGTCCTGAGTATGTGAGTTTAGTAACGCGTGCGTATCGGGAGGTCGTCGACGCCTACGTGAACACGCGTCATGAACCTGGGTTTGAAAATTCTTTTTCTAAACTGAAAGCAATGCATCTCTCGCGGATTAACCGTGTGTACCATCGTGGATACTCCTCGGGTTTCTTTATGGGGCAGCCTGTGGATGCTTGGACCGCATCGGGTAATAGTCAGGCAACCACGCATAAAGCCTATGTGGGAAAGGTTACAAATTACTATGCACGTTTGGGTGTGGCTGAAGTCTGTGTCCAGGATCAAACCATTACGGTTGGTGATACGGTTATGTTTCAGGGGGCAACGACGGGCGTTGTTGAGCAACGTATTACATCTATGCAGGTCGATCACGGTAATGTTTCTGAAGTATCAAAGGGTATGGCTGTGGCTATCAAAACCCTTGAATCGGTACGCCGCAACGACAAACTGTATGTGGTTATAGAAAATAAATCTGAAATGGAAAAATCAGAAATCTGAAACCTGAAGGACGCGTGTTGCCCAAACCGAGATTCCTCGACTTCGCTCGGAATGACACCCTTTGATGGCTAGGGTTTTTTAAGGAACTGTCATGCTGATCCCGACGTACGTCGGGACGAAGCATCTCGCCGACTTGTCCGCCGTAGCACGAAGTGCGAAGGAGGAAGTGCGAAGGAGGAAGGCGCTCTTTCGATTTACTCACAAGATCGGCGTCATTAGTGAACAGGCATTTTCTGCCAAGCGATGCCATTTAGGCCGTTTTCGCCATGTCGTGAGATCGACTTTGTTGCTTTGGGCTTCATCATCCAACACGATTCGCTTGAGTGTATTGGCGAATGCTTCGTTGTGGATGGCTATATTGGTTTCGTAATTTAGGCGCAAACTGCGCACATCCCAGTTGGCTGTTCCTACAATGGAAATGCGATCATCTACGATCATGGCCTTGGCATGTAGGAAGGGCGCTGTGCGTTCGAAAACTTGCACGCCGGATTGAATGAGCTCGTCGAAGAGAGCGTGACTCGCCCATCCCGCATAGAGGTGGTTGTTTTTGGCGGGAACAATGATTCGCACATCCACACCCCGTACGGCTGCCGAACGTAGGGCCCGTAGAATATCGGTCGGGGGTACAAAGTAGGGCGTTACAATGAGCACCTGTTTGCGTGCTCGAACAATGGCCATGAAGAAGACGTCCGTAATGGTTTCCGACTCAGATGTTGGGCCGCTGCATAGGATACGGGCCAGGCAGTCCCCTTTGGGTGTAATCGAAGGAAAATAGACATCTTGCAGAAGGATTTTAGGACTTTCATCGGTCATATAGTACCAGTCCTTCATAAATGCATATTGTACTTCCTGTACCACGGGGCCTGTCAGTTCGAAGTGATAGTCTCGAATAGGGGGCTTTTGGGAGCGGGTTGTATTATCCCGATGCAGATTGATCCCTCCGACGAAGGCTCGTCGGCCATCTACAATGAGGGCTTTGCGATGATTGCATAGGTTAAGTTGGAACCGTCTCTTTAGCGGGTTTACCTGAGTCCATCCAACGATGTCCATATTTTTGATCCGCCGATATCGGCGAAACAACCCTCTGAGAATGGCTTGCGTCGAGCCGAAGCGGTCATAGAGAACCCGCACCTTTACCCCTGCCTCTGCTCGAGAGGCAAGGGCATCCATAAATGCGCGTCCGATGGTGTCGTCCTGAATGATAAAGGTTTGGAGGTGAATGTGATGTGACGCCTGTTCAATGGCTTTTAACATTCGAGGAAAGAGCTCATCACCGGTGACGTGAGAGACGATGGCGTTGCCATTCAAGAAGGGATAGTCGGGGGCGACGGCATCCATGACGCGTGAGAGTTCTTTATCCAACTCGGTTGCCGGGGTGCCATAAATGGCTTCAGTATGGACGGTTTGCCAATAGGCTAGCGGGAGCGCTTCCTCATGCGTTTTGCGTGCCTCTAGGAGGCGGGCATCGTGCGTGCGTTTGTGAAAGCCCTTATGTGGCAGGCGATCTATTCCTAGCGTGAGATAGAGAATGGGGCCAATGATAGGGAAAGACCACGAAACAAAAATCCAGAGAATGGCGGAAGTTGCTTCTCGTCGGGTCTGGAGGCAGTGCAGGCAGACCAATGAAAAGCTGATACCATGCAGTGCCCACCATGCTACGTACCAGACGAAGGCAAAGGTCATTTGGCGAACCACTGTGCATGCACGTATTCAAGAATAGTGATGCGGGCATTATCCAATGGGGCGGGTAGGGAGCATCCTGCGGCACGTGCATGGCCGCCGCCCCCCAGGAGCCCGCAGAACTCGGCGGCATCAAAGCCTTCATTTGTGCGAATGCTGATCTTGGTGTCGGTTGAATCGAGAATCTCATAGAGGAAAATGGCAACCTCAACTCCTTCAAGGCTGCGGGGGATATTCACAATGTCTTCTGCATCTGCGGCTGTGCATCCGAGCTCTGTGTAGTCATCACGTGAGAGCGTGACGAGAGCCACCCGAGCCTCTTCGTAGGTTTCCAGATGTTCAAGGGCACGTCCCTGTAGTCGTAGTTGGCGCAGCGGCATCGCGTTGTAGATGGCGTGATTGATTTCTGCCGTGCGAATGCCGGTTTGCAGGAGATCAGCGGCGGCGGCCATGGTTCGGGGGGTGGTGTTAGAGTATGAAAAACGCCCTGTGTCCGTGACAATGGCGACCCAAAGTGCCTCTGCGGCATGGGCGGAAATGGACAGATCTGCTGTTTTTGCAAGATGGCATACCATCTCTCCTGCGGAGCTAGCTGTGCTGTCGACCACGTTGAAGCGACCGAAGTTGGTGTTGGAGACATGGTGGTCAATGTTGATGACGGGGATGCGTTCTTTCTGTTCGGCGACAAAAGAAGCTGTTCGGTCGAGGGTGCCTGAGTCGAGCACGACGATACAGTCAATCGAGGTGAAGTCGAAGTGCTTTGCCGAACAACACTCCCCTTTGGTAATCAGAAAGTGGTAACGATCCGGGATCGGTCCAAGATCAATGATTGTGGCGGTTTTGCCAGCCGCTTGAAGCAGGCGAGACAGTCCAAGGCAAGAGCCAACGGCATCCCCATCGGGGCGCATGTGTGCCGTGATGGCAACGGAGCTGGCATTGAACAGTACCTCGGCAATGTCGGAAAGTGTGTTCATGAACCCCTTTGTGATGTGCTATTCCCAGTAGTACTGCATGGCGAGACGCAGCGTCCATCCGTCTTCGCGAGCAACGCCATTTCCACTGACAGAATCAGATTCTGAAATTCCCCCTTCAAAAACAAATGCCATTGTGTCGCTTATTGCAAAGTCGCACCCTGTGTTGGCTGTGATGACCAAAACGTTATAGGATTCTTCCTGTTCGATAAATTGTAGTGAAGTGTCGAGTCGGAAGAAGGGAGATATTGCCTTTGTGGCAGAGATGAGCCGTTGCTTGAACGATGCCGTTGCGGCGCCGACTTCAAAGTTATAGAGGTCGCTGTCGTTCCAGATATAGCTTCCGAGTGCAGAAATGCTGCTGAGTTCGGTAATGTAGTATTTGACACCTAGGGCGACTCCGATGGCGTCAAAATCTCCCCTGGCATCTAACGAGAGCGTTCCTGCGGAAATCCCAGCAAGAATGGCCCATTGTCCGCCAGAATTCTGAATTTGTGTTTCTCCGGTAATGTGTGCGCCAATGTAGTCAGCTCCGTTATACGAAGCGCCTTGAATCCATAAGGCATCAATCATGTTGGCGCCACGATCAATGGCGAAGGTGCTGGATACAACGAAGAGCAGCATTGCAGACGAAAACAGCGCGGTGAAACGTTTTGTGTTCATGATGGCCCCTTTCTGTAATTCAAGATTCAACATGAGGGAAGCTTCCCATAAAAATAGGGTTCTGTCTAACCTGGAGTGAGAACATCCTTGTGTGCATTTCTGTATTGGGATGGGGATATTCCATTGGCATTCTTGAATTGGCGCGAGAAGTAGTTGCTGTCATTAAACCCGACATCCATGGCGATGGTAGTAATGCTTACATCGCTTTGTCGGAGGCATTCCATCGCTTTTTGCAGGCGTAGTCGAACCAGGTACTCAATTGGGGTTTGTCCTGTGGCACGGCGAAAGACACGCATAAAATGACTTCGGGACATGTGGGCGATCTTGATTAGATTGTTAATGGTCCAGGCTCGGGCGTAGTCCCGCTCCAGGGCACCAATAACGGCGCCGACTCGGAGTAGGGCATGGGCTTCGGTAGTATCACACTCTGTATAGGCGCGGGAGAGAAAAACAATGAGCTCCAGAAGCAAAGCGCGGAGTGCTGCTTCGTGTCCCGGAAGATTCTTTTTGACCTCTTCATCCATACGGGTGACCAGCTGTTGGGTGTGGGCCAGTGCGAGACGCCGCAGGTGAAGTCTGCTCGCAAAGCGGTGGTGGCGTCTGTAGGCGGGTTCGAGCAAGAACATGGCGCAGTATCCAGGGATGCGTCGGAGCTCATTCTCAGGGAGTTGGAGGCGGGTGGGATCATACATGATGTTGTACAGTTCGAGTTGCTGGCGATGATGAAAATAGTGACGCTGTCGACCTTGCAGCAGAAAAACATCCCCCGCGGCGATTGGAAAGTCGGTGCCTTCGAGATGGTGCAAGCCTCTTCCGCCCATGATGATGGCGAGCTCACAGAAGTCGTGAGCGTGTTCGACTTCTGTCAGGTCATGGGGATGCGAGGGTTCGTGTTCTGACACCGTGACAACATGCCGAATTGTGATGGGGTATCCACTTGGGCCAAAGTAGTGTTGCCCGTCGGCAATGAATGGATCATGGAGCATGTGGAATCTCGTCTTATTGATACACGTAATATGGGGGAGGGATTATTGTGCTACTTGTTGAGAGCATAATCAAGGACATGCTATGCAAAATGCGTCATTATCACTTTTAGTCATGAGACGATAAGTTTGAGTAATCAAGATTGAGTGACTAGATCAACAAGGGAGACTATATCATGAGTGTAGTAACTGGCAGCACAGAGTTCTTTAAAGGTATTGGGCCAATTGCATTTGAGGGCGTTGCGAGTGATAATCCCTTGGCGTTCAAATGGTACGATGCCAATGCAAGGGTTGCCGGGAAACCCATGAAAGAGCATCTCCGGTTCGCCATTGCCTATTGGCATACGTTTTGTGGAACTGGGGTGGATCCGTTTGGCGGTGGGACCAAAGTGTTTCCCTGGGTGGAAGGTGCCGATGCCGATACGCGCGCCAAGGCGAAGATGGATGCCGCTTTTGAGTTTATTACAAAAGTTGATGCTCCGTACTATTGCTTTCATGATTTTGACCTCGTCGAGGAGGGGGATAGCGTTAGGGAGTCAACGCGTCGACTGCAGGCTATCGTGGAATATGCAAAGGAGAAGCAGGCCGCTTCTGGCGTGAAGCTATTATGGGGTACGGCGAATCTGTTCAGTCATGCACGCTACATGAATGGCGCGGGCACGAACCCCGATTTTGGTGCCGTTGCCTATGCCGGGGCTCAGCTTAAGAATGCGATTGATGCCACCATTGCTCTTGGTGGTGAGAACTATGTGTTTTGGGGCGGTCGAGAGGGGTATATGAGCCTTCTCAATACTAATATGAAAAAGGAACTGGAGAACTTTGGAACGTTCCTTACGATGGCGCGTGACTATGCTCGGGCAAATGGGTTTACGGGAAATTTCTTAATCGAGCCGAAACCCATGGAGCCGAGTAAACATCAGTATGATTTCGACAGCGCAACCGTGATTGGCTTTCTGAAGGCTCATGGCTTGGAAAATGATTTTAAGCTGAATATTGAAGTCAATCATGCCACGCTTGCACAGCACACTTTCCAGCATGAGCTTCAGGTCGCTGCTGATGCGGGAATGTTGGGTAGCATTGATGCCAACCGTGGAGATTATCAGAATGGATGGGATACCGACCAGTTCCCGATCAGCATCTCTGAGACCGTTGAAGCCATGCTTGTGATTCTTGAAGCTGGAGGTCTACAGGGGGGCGGCACAAACTTTGATGCCAAGACGCGCCGAAACTCAACTGATCTGGATGATATCTTCATTGCTCACATTGCGGGAATGGACACCTATGCTCGTGCTTTAGTCATTGCCGACAAGATTCTAACGGAATCTCCCTACAAGAAAATGCGGAATGAACGTTATGCCTCATTTGAGAGTGGCAAGGGCGCTGAGTTTTCTGCGGGTAAATTGACGCTTGAGAAACTGGCTGCAGTAGGAGCTGAGCTTGGAGAGCCCACGCAGATCAGTGGCAAGCAGGAGCGTTATGAGGCCCTGATCAATCAGTACATATAGAGCGTTCCGATACGACATCTCGTCCCTGCGGAGACGTTAGTGAATCAGGAGGGTGTCTGCCTGTTCGCGAACGGTGAGTAGGGATGGAGCAGAGTGGTGCTATCCCAATACGCTTATTCAAGATGGGAGTCGCTGTCGTTGTCTTGGCCTAAGCGCATGAAGCGATATCCGCAATCACGGCAGCAGTAGTACTTTGCCGTGGGTATCAGGCGCACCCAAATGGGCCGTTTGAGCCGAGATACACTATCTCCGCTACACTTGGGACATTTTCGTCGTGCTCGCTCCATATCCATATCAAGTTTCCTTCACGCAGAATTCTAGGGGAAACTGCTGTAACTGTCTAGGGAAAACACTATACAGCAGCGGTTCCAAATAGGCGGCAATGCCGGGGGTCTGATCCTGTCGCGAGGAAACGCTCGGAGGATTTGGACAGCAAGAGGAGTCCGGTGCGTATGCATCGGTTGGCGGAACTGGGGTTGTCAATG
>Ga0307929_1001301_pt1 | contig 19477 bp, 22 predicted proteins | sample AceLakmetage1330_FD_203160 | JGI IMG/M metagenome (GOLD analysis project Ga0307929, IMG submission 203160) | Saline water microbial communities from Ace Lake, Antarctica - #1330 | ecosystem: Environmental > Aquatic > Non-marine Saline and Alkaline > Saline | place: Antarctica: Ace Lake...
TTAAACAATTCGTGACGACAATCTTCATGATCGGTGGCACCCCGCCGATATACTGGCAAAAACAGGCGCCCCACTTGTTACCAACAGAGTTATCCACAGACCGAAAAGCCCCCCGGTAGCGCCGCAGGTTTGCCCGGCACATATTGACCCCATGAGCGACACGACCCCAACAGATACGCAGGTTGAGACACCGGCTCCGCTGACCGGCGCCGAGTTGATTGCGGACTACGTCACCCGTCTGCCCAATGCGCCGGGGGTCTATCGCATGTTCGGGGCCGATGGCGACGTGCTCTATGTGGGCAAGGCCCGCAGCCTCAAAAAGCGGGTAACGAGCTATTCCCGCCTTATCGGCCATACCAACCGCATCGCCCGGATGATCAACTCGACCACGGCAATGGAGTTTGTGGTCACCGAGAGCGAAACTCAGGCGCTGCTGCTGGAAGCCAACCTCATCAAGCAGCTTCGCCCTCGCTACAATGTGCAGCTGCGCGACGACAAATCCTTCCCCTATATCCTGATCGCCCGCGACCATGATGTGCCGCAGATTCTCAAGCATCGCGGCGCGCGCGGCCGCAAGGGGGATTATTTCGGCCCGTTTGCGTCAGCCGGGGCGGTCAATCGCACCCTCAACGCGCTGCAAAAAGCATTTCTGCTGCGCTCATGTTCCGACACCGTTTATGAGGCGCGCACGCGCCCCTGCCTTCTCTATCAAATCAAACGCTGCTCAGCGCCCTGCACCGGCGAGATCAGCGATGCAGACTACGCAGCTCTTGTGGGCGAGGCTGAAAGCTTCCTCTCCGGCAAAAGCCGCAAGATACGCGAGCGCATGGCGATCCAGATGGAGCAATCCAGCAGCGATCTGGATTTTGAAAAGGCGGCGATCTATCGCGACCGACTGCGCGCGCTCAGCCACATCCAGTCGCATCAGGGCATCAACCCGCAAACCGTGGAAGAGGCCGACGTTTTCGCCATTCATGCCGAGGGCGGCCAGGCCTGCGTGCAGGTATTCTTCTTCCGCGCCGGGCAGAACTGGGGCAACCGCGCCTATTTTCCAAAACACGACAAGGACATGGAAACCCCGGAAATTCTCGACGGGTTTCTCGCGCAATTTTATGAGGAGCGCCCCGCTCCGCGTCTGGTGCTGCTGAATGAGGACGTAGAAAACGCCGACCTTCTTGGTCAGGCACTGACCATCAAGCGCGGCCGCAAGGTGGCGGTGGGCCGGCCCCATCGTGGCGAGAAGCGCGAGCTTGTGCAATATGCATTCGATAATGCGCGCGAGGCACTGGCCCGCCGCATGGCGGAATCATCAACCCAGACCAAACTGCTGGCAGGCCTTGCGGAAGCCTTCGGCATGGATGCCCCGCCCCAGCGCATCGAGGTTTACGACAACAGCCACATCTCCGGCACCAATGCCGTCGGCGGCATGATCGTGGCCGGCCCTGAGGGCTTTCGCAAAAACCAGTACCGCAAATTCAACATCAAGAACCCGGACACAGAACCCGGCGACGACTACGCCATGATGCGCGAAGTGCTGACACGCAGGTTCGCACGGCTGGTGAAGGATCAGGCTGCCCTCGACAATGCGGAAACGGACACGACCGACGCGACCGATCCGGATTGGCCCGATCTGGTGCTGATCGACGGCGGCGCCGGGCAATTGTCTGTCGTGCAGTCGGTTTTCGACGAACTGGGCATCGACCGGGTGACCCTTGTGGGCATCGCCAAGGGACCGGACCGTGACGCAGGCCGCGAGCGATTTTTCATGACCGGGCGCCAGCCCTTCATGATGGAAGCCAAAAGCCCGGTCCTCTATTACCTGCAACGCCTGCGCGACGAAGCCCACCGCTTTGCCATCGGCAGCCACCGGGCGCGGCGCAAGCAGGGCATCGGAAAATCACTGCTGGATGGCGTTGCCTCCATTGGCCCCAAGCGCAAACGCGCGCTGCTGAACCATTTTGGCTCCGCGCGCGCCGTCGCAGCCGCCGGATTGTCCGATCTTGAGGCTGTGGACGGCATTTCAACCGCCGTGGCCCGCACGATCTATGACCATTTCCATGAAGGAGTTAAGTAACTTCATGGTTGTAGGCTTTAAAAGCACACACGCGTGAATGTGAACCAGAGTTGCGTCTGCGCCTCTCCACCCCCGGCCCGCCTCGTGTAAGATGAAACCCATGACCACTCAGCCAACAAGCCGCACCGAGTCCGTTGCATGGACAATTCCCAACCTGCTGACCTATGCGCGTATCGCGCTGGTGCCGGTTCTGGTGATGACCTTTTTTGTGTCCGGCGATATGGCCCGCTGGATTGCCGTGGGTATTTTCATCGTCGCCAGCGTGACTGACTTTGTGGACGGTTACATCGCCCGCGCCTGGCAACAACAATCAGGCCTTGGCACCATGCTGGACCCGATTGCTGACAAACTGCTGGTCGCCGCGGCTTTGCTGCTTCTCGCGGCGAATGAAACCATCGCCGGCGTCAGCCTGTTTGCCGCCGTCATCATCCTGTCGCGCGAAATTCTCGTGTCCGGCCTGCGCGAATATCTGGCGACGTTGCAGGTAAGCGTTCCCGTCACGCAGCTGGCAAAATGGAAAACTGCCCTGCAGATGACCGCCATCAGCTTTTTGCTGGCCGGGCCTGCAGGCGACAAGGTTCTGCCGTTCACCAGCGAAATCGGCATAACCGCATTATGGATTGCTGCCTTGCTGACGCTTTACACCGGCTACGACTATTTCCGCGCCGGGATGCATCACGTCATCGCAGCCGACAACAAGTGAGCCACAACACATGAGTGGTGAAATCACCATTTTGTATTTTGCCCGGCTGCGCGAAGCAGTCGGCATCCCCGAAGAACGCATCTCCCTGCCGCAAGTCGGCATGACCGCCGGAAGCCTGCTGGCGCATCTGGCCGCCAATGACGAGGCAAAGCGCACCGCGTTTGATGGCATCGACATCAAGATTGCCGTCAATCAGCAGCAGGCCGACCCCACAACGCCGATCAAACCGGGCGACGAAGTGGCGTTCTTCCCACCCGTCACCGGCGGTTAAAATCAATGCCGGTCCGCATCCAGCCCCATGCCTTTGACGCCGGTGCCGAACTCGCCGCACTGACGCAGGGCCGCGGCGACATTGGCGCCAGCGTGACATTCGTTGGTCAGATGCGTGAGTTTTCAGATGGCACAAAGCTCAATGCCATGACGCTGGAGCATTACCCCGCCATGGCGCAGGCTGAGCTTGAGCGCATTGAAATGCAGGCCCGCGAGCGGTTTGACGTCACCGACCTTGAGATCATCCACCGCTATGGCGAGCTACACCCCGGCGACCCGATCGTGCTGGTGATCGCCACATCCAAGTCCCGCCAGCCCGCATTCGATGCGGCGAGCTTCATCATGGACTACCTCAAAACCAGCGCCCCCTTCTGGAAGAAGGAAAGCAGCCCCGAGGGAGAGACCTGGGTGGATGCCCGCAAAACCGACGATGACGCCACCGCGCGCTGGCAGCGGGATTAAGCAGCGACGCTTGTGCGGTTTACCAGTGCCATATAGTCGTTCATCAGGGTTTCGGTGATCTTGCCCGGCGTGAACCGGTACGGACCGATTTCAGAAACCGGCGTCACTTCCGCCGCCGTGCCGGTGATGAAGCACTGTTCAAAATCCGCCATCTCTTCAGGCTTGATGTGCCGCTCGATGATTTCAATGCCGCGCTTCTTCGCAAGATCCATGACCGTACGGCGGGTGATGCCATCAAGGAAACAGTCAGGCGTCGGCGTATGGAGGACGCCATCCTTGACGAAGAACACATTGGCGCCGGTCGCTTCGGCAACATAGCCGCGATAGTCCAGCATCATCGCATCCGCATAGCCTTTGTTCTCGGCGGCATGCTTGGAGATGGTGCAGATCATGTAGAGACCCGCAGCCTTGCTCTTGCACGGTGCCGTGTCCGGTGCCGGGCGGCGATATTGCGCAAGATCAAGACGAATGCCTTTGAGGCGTTCTTCCGGATCGAAATAGGACGGCCATTCCCACACGGCAACGGCAAGATTGATTTTCGTGGTCTGCGCCGAAACGCCCATCATCTCACTGCCACGCCATGCGACCGGACGCACATAGGCGTCTGCCATGCCCTGGGCTGCAACAGTCTCCTTGCAAGCGGCATCAATCTGGTCCGCCGTGTACGGAATGTCGAAGCCGAGAATTTTTGCCGAGTTGATAAGCCGTTCGGTATGCTCACGCAGCTTGAATATCTCGCCCGCATACACCCGCTCGCCTTCAAACACGCAGCTTGCATAGTGCATGGCATGGGTCAGCACATGAATCTTGGCGTCGCGCCACGGGCGCAAACTGCCGTTCATCCAGATTGATCCATCGCGATCGTCAAAAGGTGTCGAGGCCATGGCAAGCCGCTCCCTCAGGTTTTGCCCTTCAGCGTTACAAAGCGCGGGCATTTGTGAGCGCCGGTCTGGGCGCATTATGGTCTGGTCAGGCGTATCGTGACGCCGGGATCAGTCAATTCCACCCGATTCGCGGATGTTGGTCTGAGAATTGACCAGAAAAAAGACTGATCCTGTCGTTTCAACGCCGATACAAGTAACAATCTAACCCATATAAGTCAACATGGCTGACATAAATTCTTCCAATCCCGAGACCACCCCCGCGGCGGACCCCCAATCCCCTGACCCAGCGCTGGCGCATGAAGCCAAGCTGATCGAGGCGATGGAGCTATTGTTCTTTGCCTATCGGGATTTCGTCGGTGACCCGGACACTATTCTGGAGGGCCATAAATTCGGCCGCGCCCATCACCGCGTGCTGCACTTCGTCGGCCGCAATCCCGGCATCACCGTGCAGAACCTGCTGGCAATCCTGCGCATCACCAAACAGAGCCTCGCCCGCGTGCTGCGCCAGCTTGTGAAGGACGGCCAGATCGAACAACGCACCGGCGCGCAGGACCGCCGCGAGCGGCATCTGCATCTGACGGACAAAGGCAACGCCCTGTGGCAACAGCTTCAGGCCCCCCAACGGGTGCGACTTGAGCGCGCCTTCGCGAAAGCTGGTCCGGAAGCGGTTTCCGCATGGCGGCAGGTAATGGATGCCCTCCTCGACCGCTCCAGCCGCAATGAACTTCATCCAGGCGCAGACCACCTGACAGACGAAGCCGCATCAAACGAAATCGGATCCGATGACTGACCTGCCCGCCACCACATCCACCCCGCGCCGTGCTTCAGCCAGCCCGGCCGACGATGCGGCACATTTGCTGGTGGTGGATGACGACCGCCGCATCCGCGAACTGCTGAAAAAATATCTCAGCGAACAGGGCTTCCGCGTCACCACTGCGGAGGATGCAGAACAGGCCCGCGGCAGACTGGCAGGACTGGCCTTTGACCTCATCGTCCTCGACGTGATGATGCCCGGCGAAAGCGGCGTGACCTTCGCCAAGTCGCTGCGCACCACATCTCAGGTGCCGGTGCTGATGCTCACCGCGCGCACCGAAACTGAGGACCGCATAGAAGGTCTGGAAGCCGGTGCCGATGACTATTTGCCCAAACCCTTTGAACCGCGTGAACTGCTGTTGCGCATCAAGACGATCCTGCGGCGCACCAATACGCGCCCAGAGCCGAAGAAGCAGGTCACATTTGGACCATTCGCATTTGATATACAGCGCGGTGAGATAACCCGCGACGGGCAACCGATGCGGCTGACGACCCGCGAAATCGAACTGATGAAGCTGTTTGCCCGTGCGGCTGGCCGCGCATTGCCGCGTGAGGAACTGACCGGTGGCGATGAAGGTATTTCAGACAGGGCGGTGGACGTGCAGATCAATCGCCTGCGCCGCAAGATAGAGCCCGACCCCAGAGAACCGCGCTATCTGCGGACCATTCGCGGCGAAGGCTACATGTTTATCCCCGACTAGGCCGTGATGGGATAGAGTTGCGGGCCGCACTGTTGCGCAGGAGTTTTGACGATGGCCGACACATCCCTGACACGCCCCCCGGCGCGCCGCATTCTGGCGGCCATAGATCCATCGGTAATCCTCAAAAGCTGGATGCCACGCGGCCTGTTCGCCCGCTCCCTCATCATCGTTGTCGCGCCTATCTTGTTGCTGCAGATCGTTGCCAGCTTCGTCTTTCTCGACCGGCACTGGGAAAAGGTAACGCGCGGGCTCACCTATATGGCCGCCAACGACATGGCGCTCATCATGACGCTCTATGACAATATCGGTGACCAGCGCGAATATGACGCCTTCGCCGACATGATCCGCCGCACCATCGAAGTGCAGATCGCCATCTGGCCCGGCGAAAAGCTGCCGCCGAAAGTTGATCCGGGCCTGTTCCCGATGCTGCAGGACACGCTGGAAACCGAACTCACCAGCCGCTTCGACCGCCCGGTCTGGGTTGATACCGTAACCTACGAAAAATACGTGGACGTGCGCGTCCAGGTGAACCAGGGCGTGGTGCGGGCATTGTTCTTGCGCAGCCGCGTTTCCGCCACCAACAGCCATATCTTCCTGTCATGGATGGTCGGCACCTCAATCATCTTGCTGATCGTCGCCGTGCTGTTTCTGCGCGGACAGGTGCGCCCGATCCAGCGGCTTGCCCATGCAGCGGAAGCCTTCGGCCTTGGCCGCGACATGCCGGACTTCAAGCCGACCGGCGCCACCGAAGTACGCCGCGCAGCACAGGCGCTCGTAGTGATGCGCGACCGACTGGCACGGCAGATCCAGCAGCGCACAGCCATGCTGGCCGGCGTCAGCCATGACCTCAAAACCCCTCTCACCCGCTTCAAGCTGCAACTGGCGATGATGGGCGACGACCCGGAAATCATAGACCTGCGCAGCGACGTCGCCGACATGGAACACCTGCTCGACGAATATCTGGCTTTCGCCCGCGGCCAGGGCGGCGAGAGCGCGTCCGATATTGAGCTGGAATCATTCCTCGAAGACATCCGCGTCAATGCCGCACGCAAGGGCACCGACATCCGCCTTGATATGGATGGCCCGCTGGATCTGCGCGTCCGCCCCGCTGCGTTCAAACGTTGCATCACCAATCTGGTGGAAAACGCAGCCAGCCACGGCACCCATGTACTGGTCAGCGCACGGGTCCACGGCTCAACGGTGGACATCACCATCGATGATGACGGCCCGGGCATTCCTGCCGAGCAAATGGAAGATGCGTTTCGCCCATTCCACAGGCTGGATGAATCCCGCAACCAGAACCGTTCAGGCTCGGGCCTCGGCCTTGCCATCGCCCGCGACGTAGCGCGAGGGCATGGCGGTGATATCCTGTTGCTGGAAAGCCCGCTTGGTGGATTGCGGGCGCTGGTGCAGTTGCCGATCTAGCGCCTAGCGCTGCTGGCCGCCGAGATTTGCAATCGTCTCAATAGAGGCGCGCAACAGACCCGACACATTCTGGGTCATGCCGCTCACCTGATCTGCCAACCCCTCCGCCCGTCGCAACCGGCGGTCCAGATCAGCCATGGTCTTCGCCATGTCGTGGCTTTCCTCGTTCAGCCACACGCGCAGATTGGCCGCGTAGATAATGCCGACAGCGCGCACACGCAGCGCACCGCGCACACCACTTGTGTCAATGTCGGCGGCTTCCAGCATCCACTGCACGCTTTCAAGCGCTGGCGACACCGCCGCCAGCAACGCGCCGGGATCACCAGGCAGATCGCGCAATATGGCGCGCATGGCCGGACGATACCGCCACAGCACGTCATAGCGGCTCATCAGCACGTCAAACAGCCGGTCACGTGCGGGCTCGTCGCCGTCTTCATCGTCAAGATTATTGAGAACCTCGGCATCGATCATCTGCGAGAACGCCCGCAGGATCGCCGTCTTGGAGGGCGTCACTTGCAGCGCCTCCGACAGCGGCACACCGGCGGCTGCTGAAATTTCAGCCATCGACAGATCACGCCAGCCCTTTTCCTGCGCAAGCGTCAGGGCAGCATCCACAAGGCGCGACCGCATCTTGGTCTTGCCGCCTTTTTTCAGCTTCTTGCGGGGCTTGGTTTCATTGTGCGCGTTCATACAAAAGAGCTTAGGCCATCAAGCCTTAAGCTTCCACAAAGGCATCTTTAAAGCTCGCGCGCCCGGTCCCGTGCCGCCTTCAGCGCCCGCGCCATCAAAGGTTTGAGCCCGTCTTCGCTCATCAACACAGACAAAGCCGCAGCCGTTGTGCCACCCGGCGACGTCACATTTTCGCGCAACGTGCCCGGCTGTTGGTCGGATCGATACATGAGCTCACCTGCCCCGCTGACAGTCGCACGCGCCAGCGCATCTGCCATATCATCCGGCAGCCCAAGCTCGCGCCCTGCGGCCGCCATGCATTCGGCCAGCAAGAACACATAAGCCGGACCACTACCTGACAATGCCGTGACCGCATCCATCAGATCTTCGTCCTCAAGCCACACAACTTCGCCGACTGCAGCCAGAAGCTGTGTTGCCAGTTCGCGCTGTTCGCCGGACACACCTGCACCCGCAAAACCCGCCGTGATGCCACGGCCAACGGATGCCGGCGTATTTGGCATGGAACGGATGATCGGCACCGTTCCAAATGCCGATGCAATATCCGCAACCGATTTACCCGCGGCGATCGACACCACCAGGGGCTGTGACGCCATCACCGGCTGCAACATTGTTGCGGCATCACCCATGATCTGCGGCTTCACCGCCAACACCAGGACGGATACCGCCCCAAGCGCCTGTGCATCACCATGAACAGCAACGCCGTGCGCCGTCGCAAATGCCTGCATCTCCTCAGAGGGCGCGGGATCAACGATTACAACTTGTGAGGGGTCAGCTCCTGCGTCCAGCCAGCCACGCAGCATGGCCCCGCCCATTTTGCCCGCACCGGCGAGCACAAGTAATCCGGGCAGCACCAGACTGCGGTTAGACTTAGACGTATCGGTCATGAAATTCAGGCAGTCCCTTGAGTATCAAACATGCAGGCGGTCATGGCGTCCTCCGCCGTCTGTCCAGCCCATAGCACAAACTGGAAGGCCGGGTAGTAGCGCTCACACGCCTCCACCGCCAGCGACAAAAGCATCTCGCACTGCTCAGGCGCCGCATCGCCTGCACCAAGGAGCAAGCCGTGCCGGAACAAGACGACGCCTTCATCCTTCCAGATATCAAAATGCCCAAGCCACAGCTGTTCATTGATGCGCGCCAGCAGCGCATGCACCTCGTTTGTTTTCGCTGCATTGAATTTGAGATCAAACGCGCAGGCCAGATGCAACCCGTTGAGATCGTCACGCCATGTAAATGACAGATCATAATCGCACCACGAGCCAGTGACGGCGAGCGACAGCTCATCCTCAGCCGAGCGGTCGAACGGCCAGTTCTGGGCAGTGGCAATGTGCTCAAGCACATCAATCGGATTGTCGATAAGGGTGGCGGTATCAGCAGCGGACATTGACATGGCAGGCCTTCCCGTTGCGAGAGGCGCTGAAATGCCCGTTGGCCTCGAAGCTCAGCAAACCGGCATCACCAACCCCACTCATAAAAGTGGTGACACGCTAGAACGCCGTATCGCTACCAACAGCCATGCACCTTGGCGGCACATTTTGTGTCGGAAGCCATGCGACACACTAGCACCACGTTGCCTACGTGATTGAGTCGGCGCAAGGCCCTATCCATGAATCTTGCGCGACACAGATAATGGTCTGCCGGAAGGGCGCTAAGAGCCGGACGTCTCGAGCTTTGCAAGCCGCGCTTCCAGCGCTTCAAGCTGGCCTTTGACGGCTTCGGCCTCGGTGCGCGCGGCCACCGCCAGATCTTTCATGGCGTCGAATTCCTCACGTGGCACCAGATCAAGATCGGCCACCAGACGCTCTGCCTGCGCTCGAATCAGCGTTTCTACCTCGCTGCGCATCCCCTGCGCGGCACCGGCGGCACTGGTCATCAGCTTGGCAATGTCATCAAGAATGCGGTTTTCGTACTGGGTCATCAAACTTGCTCCTGTGGCCGCACTATCGCGCGGGGCACCCCACCTGGGCAAGGGTACGGCAAGCGCGGCAAATGGCCCGCAAAACAGTCATCCTTGACATGCAGCCGCCCACAAAGAACCCTCGCCCGCGCACGCCCCCAAAGCACGCCCATCGACGCATTTTTCAAGGCCCCCGCCAATGTATGAAATCACCTACCCGCAATTCGACCCGGTGCTGTTTGAAATCGGCCCACTGGTCATCCGCTGGTACGCGCTGGCCTATATCGCCGGTATCATCGGCGGCTGGCGGCTGGCGCTGCGCATGGTTTCAACGCCCGCATTGTGGGAGGGCTACCCCTACCCGGCCAACATGGCCAAGCGGAAACATGCCAAACCCACAGCCCCGCTGACCCGCGACCACATAGACGACTTTCTGGTCTGGGCAACGCTCGGCATCATTCTGGGCGGTCGCATCGGCTTCGTGCTGTTCTACAACCTTCCCTATTACCTCGAGAACCCCATCGAGATTTTCTATGTGTGGCAGGGCGGCATGGCGTTTCACGGCGGGCTAGCGGGTGTCATCATCGCCATCGTTCTGTTCGCCCGATCCCGCGGCATCAACATGTTCTCGCTGGGCGACCTCATCGCCACCGTTGCGCCGCTTGGCTATTTCTTCGGCCGCATCGCCAATTTCATCAATGGTGAGTTGTGGGGCCGCGCGGCAGATGTGCCGTGGGCCATGGTCTTCCCGCGCGACAATCTCGGCATCGCCCGGCACCCAAGCCAGCTCTATCAGGCAGCCATCGACGGCGCGCTGCTGTTTGCCATCGTGCTTGTCGCTGTCTTCTGGCTCAAAAGCCTGAAGCGACCCGGCCTCACCATCGGTATCTTCCTGACGGGCTATGGCTGCGCACGCTTCTTTACTGAAAACTTCCGCGAGCCCGACGCGCAGCTTGGCTACCTCCTCGGCAACTGGCTGACTATGGGCATGACATTGTCACTACCTATGATCGTCATCGGCGTCTGGTTCATCTGGCGCGCCCGCAGCGAGCCGCCGCTTGGCACCGAAGCAAACAAGAATTCCTGAGATATGACGTCACTCGATCAAATCATCCGCGACGAAATCCGCGAGGCAGGCCCCATGCCCGTCGCGCGCTTCATGGCGCTTGCGCTCGGTCACCCGGACCATGGCTATTACATAAGCCGTGACCCGCTGGGCACCGACTTCACCACCTCGCCTGAAATCAGCCAGATGTTCGGCGAGCTGATCGGCGCATGGGTCGCAGATGTCTGGCACCAGATTGGCTCCCCCGTCTCGTTCACGCTGGTCGAGCTTGGCCCCGGGCGCGCAACCCTGATGGCCGATGCCCTGCGCGCCGCCTCAGGCCAGCCCGGCTTTGCGAAAGCCGCCCGCATCCAGATGGTGGAAACCAGCCCGGTATTGACCCGGGTTCAGCAGGCCGCCCTCGCGCCGGTCACCCAGAAATATAGCTACACCGAACCCGAATGGCTGAGTTCGGTTGACCAGCTGGCCGACGGCCCGCTCATCGTCATCGCCAACGAATTTTTCGACGCTTTGCCCATCCGCCAGTTCGTCAAGACCGATGACGGCTGGCGCGAACACTGCGTGGTCGAAGCTGACGGCGCATTGGCTTTTGCACCGGCCCCCGCGCCGTTGCCCGACGGACTTATGTTGACGCAAGCCTTGCGTGATGCGCCCTCGGGGACCATCGCCGAACTGTGCCCCGCCGCAACCGCCATCACCACCGAGCTGTGCCAGCGCATCGCCAACACAAGTGGCGCGGCGCTGATTATCGACTATGGCTACACACGCAGTGCCGCCGGTGACACATTGCAGGCAATGCGCGGCGGAGAGTTCGTCCCCGTGCTGAGCGATCCCGGCAGTGCAGACATCACAGCGCATGTTGATTTTCAGGCGCTGGGCGAATGCGCCGGGCCGGGTACCACGGCCCATCCTCCCACCACACAGGGGCAATTCCTGTTGCAGCTCGGCCTCGCCCAGCGCGCGCAGATGCTTGCGCAGACGGCATCTCCCGAACAGGCCACCGCAATCGACGCCGCCGTGCACCGCTTGACCGATGACGATGCAATGGGGACGCTGTTCAAAGTACTGGCGATCACAGCCGGTCGCATCGAGCCCGCAGGATTTTAAAACGCCATGCCCACCCGTCCCATCAAGGCTCCGGACCTCGAAGCCATCGAAGGCATCGCGCACGGGTTTTTCACCCGTACCGGCGGCGTCTCAACCGGCATTTACAAAGGTCTCAATTGCGGCCCCGGCTCCAATGATGATCCGACCGCCGTTGAACTCAACCGCGCCCGTGTCGCCGTAGCGCTGGGTGTCGCCCCTGAAAATCTGCTATCGCTCTATCAGATACATTCCGCCAAGGCGCTCACCGTGACCGAACCCTGGACGGATGACGCGCGCCCGCAGGCCGATGGCATGGCGACCGCCACACCGGGCATCGCGCTGGGCATCCTCACCGCCGATTGCGCGCCGGTGCTGTTCGCCGACCCCAAGGCAAAAGTCATCGGCGCAGCCCATGCAGGCTGGCGCGGTGCCGTCGCGGGCGTTGTCGAAGCAACGCTGGACGAAATGGAAAAGTTGGGTGCTCATCGCGCCGATATCACCGCCGTCGTCGGCCCGGCCATCAGCCAGAAGCATTATGAGGTGGGCGCGGACCTGCGCGATCAGGTGCTGGCCGATGACGCCGGCAATGCTCACTTCTTTCTTCCAACCGACAAGCCCGACCATTGGCGCTTCGATCTTGATGCCTATGTCGTCCACCGTCTCAAGGCGGCCAGCACCGGTAAAGTCTCGGCTACAGGCGAATGCACCTATGCGGATGAGACCCACTTTTTCAGCTTCCGCCGCACCACCCATCGCGGTGAGAAGGATTACGGGCGGCAGATTTCCGCGATAATGCTGGCAGACCCGTCCCACAGCTGACGGATGCCCTATACTTTGCGTAGGACGGGAAACATGATTCGATTCCCTTTGGACACATACGAGAGTGACGCCCCTTCGCGATGTCACGACGCATCAGGCTCTACAAGATCTCCATGACGCCGACCCAGATATCCCTGCTCGCCGCCACACTGCTTCTTGCGGTCGGCAGCTGCGCGTCCTGGGACGACGAAGCGTCGATGCCGCTCGACACCACGACCCTTGAAATCAGCCGTCCCGGCCTCGCCATCGCCCCGGTGCTCGGCGCACCGATAGATGCAAGCGCCCGGCTGACCGAGATCATTTCAAATGCCGCCAAGGCGCGCGGCGTACCGCTGGCGCGCGACAATCAGGCGGCAGGCTTTGACTATGTGTTGGAAGGCACCGCGTCCGCGCAGCAGACACCGCAAGGCACTGTGATTGCCTTTGCATGGGATCTGACCGACGCCAACGGCATCCGCCAGCGCCGCTTCGTGGATACACAGGTCGTACCCACACGCTCGCCACAGGTGGCGTGGAGCGAGGCAGGCAACGTATCGCTATCGAAGGTTGCCGCGCAGGTGGCTGACGAACTGGCAGGCTTCTATGGCCAGCAAATGGCGCTGGTGGCCCCTGCCGTCATGCCTGCCGATGACGGCACGCCCTATGGGACAGCGTCCAGCATCACAACCGCCTCCCTGCCCCCGTCAGCTCCCCCCCAGCAACAGGCACCAGTGGAACTGACAGGCCCCATCACCTTGCATATGCGTGATGTGGCGGGCGAACCCAAAGCAACAGCCCCGGTGCTGGGTGCCGCATTGCGGACTGCCCTGCAGGCCAAGGGTGCGCATTTTGTGGCAGCACCCGAACCCGGCATTTTGCTGGTCACCGGCTCCATGGTCGTGCGCCCGTCTTCTGCGGGCGGCGATATGGTGACACTGCAATGGGATGTAACCCGTGCCGGCGGTGCACCGGTGGGCTCTATCGTGCAGGAGCGGCTTTTCGGCGCAGGCGAGCTTGAAACCCAGTGGGGCCTTGCTGGAATTGCCGCTGCAGATGACGCAGCCCGCGCCGTTTATGCCCTCGTTGCGCCTGATCGCGACACAAGGGCCACATCGGCTGCTTTAAAAGAGCTTCGCGGCTTTACACCGCCGGATGCGAATTGATACAACCCGCCCGCTGACACGACGTCACTTAAGTGTCATCCACTGCTCGCCACATTGCCGCCTGACAGGGGGCCCGCCATCAGACGCGGGACACGGGACCGTATGAAGCTTCTTGCCGGTAACTCGAACCGGGCGCTGAGCGAAGCCATCGCCGCCTATCTCAACGTACCGCTCACCAAGGCCATCGTCCGCCGTTTCGCGGATATGGAAGTGTTTGTGGAGATTCAGGAGAATGTGCGCGGCGAGGATTGCTTCGTCATCCAGTCCACCTCCTTCCCCGCCAATGACCACCTGATGGAACTGCTGATCTGCATCGACGCGCTGAAGCGCGCGAGTGCCCGGCGCATCACGGCGGTGATTCCCTATTTCGGCTATGCGCGTCAGGATCGTAAACCCGGCCCCCGCACGCCCATCTCCGCCAAGCTGGTCGCCAACCTCATCACCAATGCAGGCGCCGACCGCGTCCTGACCGTTGATCTGCATGCAGGCCAGATCCAGGGCTTCTTCGATATCCCGACCGACAACCTGTTCGCTGCCCCCGTCCTCACCAGGGACATCAAGGAAAACCTCAACGGTGAACCCCTGATGGTTGTGTCCCCCGATGTTGGCGGCGTGGTGCGTGCCCGCGCCATCGCCAAGCGTATTGATGCCGACCTCGCCATCGTCGACAAGCGCCGCGAACGCGCCGGCGAGAGCGAAGTCATGAACATTATCGGCGATGTTGAGGGCCGCTCCTGCATCCTGATGGATGATATCGTCGATTCGGCAGGCACCCTGTGCAACGCCGCCCAGGCCCTGCTCGATCAAGGCGCCAAGGAAGTCTCCGCCTACGTCACCCACGGCGTGCTTTCAGGCGGCGCGGTCGCCCGCGTCTCTTCCTCAAAGCTCAAGAATCTGGTCATTACCGACACAATTCAGGCCACCGAGGCGATCCGCGTCAGCCACAATATCCGCGTGGTCTCGATTGCCCCGCTTATCGGCGAAGCCATGCACCGCATCGCCGAGGAACGGTCAGTTTCGAGCCTGTTCGACTAGGTTGGGCGGGTAGGCGCGGTGGAAAAAACACCGCTCAAACCGAAAACGGCCCCCATGCAAAGACATGAGCAGCAATGGCAGGCAGAATTGTAACCTGCATTGCACAGGGAGGCTCAAGTGACCGTATTAGACGACGTTCGAAGCTTCATAGAGGCGCGCTCAACAAGACCTGTTTGTGATGATTGCATCACTGACAAACTTGGTCTTTCAGTCCGCCAACATGCCAACCACAAGACCCGGGAACTTGCAGAAATGCCCGGCTTTGACAGGCGTATTGATGTCTGCTCCATCTGCGGGAGCACGAAAAAAGTGATTTCCCTCGGCGGAAGAGCCTAACTCGGGATTAGCGCAGGTCAGGATCTAAGCCAAGGCAGGCATTTGTCCCGCTTGCCCTCCCCTCCGTTTTCGCTTAAAACCCCGCCACCGCACGCCTTTTCCGCACCCCTGGAGGGGACAAGGCGTGGGTGAGGACGGCACGGCTTCCATGCTGGAAGCGCCACGCGCCGTCCTTTTGTTTTGACGCTCACACAAACGGAGACATCCAATGGCCAAGACCATGGAGTTGACCGCAGAGCGCCGCGACCGTGCCGGCAAGGGGGCCGCACGGGCTGCAAGGCGTGAGGACAAAGTTCCTGCGGTGATTTACGGCGACAAGAAAGAACCGACCCTTATCAACATTCAGACGCGTGACGTAACCAAGCTCTGGAACACCGGCCACTTCATGTCCACATTGCTGGACCTTGATGTTGCAGGTGAAACCACCCGCGTGATCGCACGTGACGTGCAGCTTGATCCCGTCCGCGACTGGGTGATCCATGTGGATTTCCTGCGTCTGGGCAAGGGTGCCAAGATCAACGTGCTGATCCCGGTGACCTTCATCAACGAAGAAGAGTGCCCCGGCATCGAGAAGCACAAGGGCGTGCTCAACGTGGTTCGCCACGAAGTTGAGCTGCGCTGCCCGGCAACGGAACTGCCCGACGAGATCGTCATCGATCTCACCGGCAAGGAAATCGGTGATTCAATTCACATCTCCGAAGTGACCCTGCCGGCCGGCGCCACACCGACCATCACCGACCGCGACTTCACAATCGCAACCATCGCCGCGCCGACAATCGCGCCGGTGGAAGATGAAGCGCCTGAAGAACCCGACGCACCTGAGTCCGAGCACGGCGGCGACGCCGATGACGACAAGGAAAGCGACGACTAGTAGGCAATCTGAAATGTGCCGGGCCGGTGGATCGACTGATCTGCGCGTGCCCGGCACACCTTCAGCCCCTCCCCCACAAGGACGCCGCCCATGCTGTTGATCGCAGGGCTCGGCAATCCCGGGTCCAAATACGAAAAACATCGCCACAATATCGGCTTTATGGCCGTGGACGCGATTGCACGCGAGCACGGCTTTGGCCCGTGGCGAGCGCGGTTTCACGGGCTGGTATCCGAAGGCCATCTGGGCGGCCAGAAAGTGCTGCTGCTCAAGCCGGGAACCTTCATGAATGACAGCGGCATTTCAGTCTCGGAAGCCGCCAATTTCTTTAAACTCGGCCCCAACGAAGTCTATGTGATTTATGATGAGATCGACCTCGCGCCCCTGAAAGTGCGGGTCAAGGCAGGCGGCGGCGCGGCCGGCCATAACGGCATCCGCTCCATTGCCTCCCATTTCGGCAAGGATTTCATGCGCGTGCGGCTGGGCGTCGGCCACCCCGGCGACAAGAACAAAGTGCCCGGCTACGTGCTGCATGATTTCGCCAAGGCAGAGTTGCCATGGGTAGAGACCGTAATAGAGGCGGTCAGCGATGCAATTGTGCATCTTGCGCAAGAGCGCGATTCCGAGTTCATGAACAGGGTTGCGCTTTATCTGAAAGACCTAGGGTTCGGCGATAAGCCGCCTAAAGCCAAAAACACAAAAAACGAGAGTGGAGACGAGGCCTGATGGGTTTCAAATGCGGTATTGTCGGGCTTCCCAATGTGGGCAAATCAACGCTTTTCAATGCGTTGACCAAGACCGCGGCAGCTCAGGCCGAAAATTATCCGTTCTGCACCATTGAGCCGAATGTGGGCGAAGTGGCAGTGCCAGAACCACGCCTGACAAAGCTCGCAGGTATCGCAACCTCCAAGGAAGTGATCCCTGCGCGGCTGACCTTTGTCGACATTGCGGGCCTTGTGAAGGGTGCCAGCAAGGGCGAAGGCCTCGGCAACCAGTTCCTCGCCACGATCCGCGAAGTTGATGCAGTAGCTTATGTGCTTCGCTGCTTTGAGGATGACGACATCACCCATGTCGAAGGCCGCATCGACCCGTTGGACGATGCCGACGTGGTGGAAACCGAGTTGATGCTCGCGGACCTTGAAAGCCTTGAGCGCCGCATGGTGCCGCTTGAGAAGAAGGCCAAGTCCGGCGAGAAGGAAGCCAAGGCGCAATTGGCGCTGATGGAAAAGGCCGTGGTGCTGTTGCGCGATGGCAAACCTGCCCGCTTTGCCGATATTTCAGATGAAGAAAAACCCGAGTGGCGCAACCTGCAACTGCTGACCGCCAAGCCCGTGCTTTACGTGTGCAACGTTGACGAGGAGTCCGCTGCACACGGCAACGCTTACTCAGCAAAAGTCGCCGAACGTGCAACGGCGGAAGGCGCCGCCTTCGTCGTCATCTCCGCCAAGATCGAGGCCGAACTGGCGCAACTTGCCGATGAGGAAGCGACTGAATATCTGGAGAGCCTGGACCTCGAAGAACCGGGCCTCAACCGGCTGATCCGTGCCGGTTACGGCCTGCTTGGCCTCGCCACCTATTTCACCGTCGGCCCCAAAGAGGCCCGTGCCTGGACCATCCGCACCGGCACCCGCGCGCCCAAGGCCGCAGCGGTCATCCACACGGATTTCGAAAAAGGCTTCATCCGGGCAGAAACCATCGCCTATGACGATTACGTCACCCTTGGCGGCGAGACACCGGCCCGCGAAGCAGGCAAAATGCGCCTTGAGGGCAAAGAATATGTGGTTCAGGACGGCGACGTCCTTCACTTCCGGTTCGCGAACTAGGTAAGCTGCGGGAGAAAAGGCAAATCATGACAACCAAACCCGAGCTCTACTGGGAAGACTTCCCCATCGGCGAAGAGGCCACCTTCGGCAACTACCCGGTGACCAAGTCTGAGATGATTGAATTCGCTTCAGAATTTGATCCGCAACCCTTCCATCTCAACGAAGAGATTGCCAAGACCTCGCTGCTGGGCGGCCTTGCAACGTCAGGCTGGCAGAACTGCGCCATCGCCATGCGCATCATGTGGGACGGCTATCTGCACAAATCAGCCTCCATGGGCGCACCGGGCGTTGAAGAAGTCCGTTGGCGCAAACCAGTTTATGCCGGCGACATTCTTTCCATGAAACGCAAGACGCTTGAGACCCGCCGCTCCAAGTCGCGCCCCGGCATGGGCCTGGTGCGCTTTGGCTGGGAAATGTTCAACCAGCACGGCGACCTCAAGATGACGATGGAAGGCTGGGCCATGTTCGAATGCCGCTCACCTGAAAAGGCGGGGGCATAAATCATGTGGTTTGAAGACTTCAAAATCGGCGCCCGTATGGAGCTTGGCTCCTATACCTTCAGCGAAGAGGAGATCATCCGCTTCGCCAAGAAATACGACCCCCAACCGTTTCACGTTGATCCGGTCGCGGCCAAAGACGGCCCCTATGGCGGCCTCATTGCATCCGGCTGGCACACCAGTGCCACCTGGATGAAACTGATGGTTGGCCTGCGCAACAGCACGCCGCGCCATGATGGCGACGACAGCCCGCAGGGCGGCCCCTCCCCCGGATTCTTCGACATGCGCTGGCCCAATCCGGTCCGCGTTGGCGACACCATCACCTATTCCGCTGAATGCGTTGAACTGGTGCCCCTGAAGTCACGGCCGGAATGGGGTATCGTGCGTCATCGCAATGAGGGCTTTAACCAGGACGGTAAAATGGTGTTCCATTTCATCGGGCAGGGCCTGATGCCCCGCCGTGACCCGGGTAGCTCTCTTCCTGAGTAGGAAGTTGCCCGGCTGACAAGCTGGAGCCGACTGGATGCCGATCAAAGGCGAGACCATTAAGCTGAAAAGTGCCAGCGATGGCGCCGAGATTTCCGCCTATCACGTCCGACCATCAGGTGACCGCAAGGGCGGCATTGTGCTGGTACAGGAAATATTCGGCGTCACCGACCATATCCGCGAGCTGTGCGACGGCTTTGCAGCGGACGGCTACGAAGTCATCGCCCCCTCCCTGTATGACCGCGAGGAACCCGGCTTCGAGGCAACCTATTCCGACGATGACATCGCCCGCGCCTTGAAGCTGCGCGAGGCAGCTGGCTTCACCCACACCAAAGGCGACATTCAGGCTGCCATCGATGCGCTGCACGTGAAGGGCAATATGCGTGTTCACATCACCGGC
>Ga0307929_1001302_pt1 | contig 19465 bp, 10 predicted proteins | sample AceLakmetage1330_FD_203160 | JGI IMG/M metagenome (GOLD analysis project Ga0307929, IMG submission 203160) | Saline water microbial communities from Ace Lake, Antarctica - #1330 | ecosystem: Environmental > Aquatic > Non-marine Saline and Alkaline > Saline | place: Antarctica: Ace Lake...
CGGAAGCGATTGCAAAATTTCATTTTGCGATAGGGCAGTTTTTTGCAAGGCTAAATGGAAATGTTCATAGATATTCCTTACATAGATATTTTTTTTGGTGGCTGTAAAGGTGTGATTCAATGTGTTATTCCAGGCAGCCGCGCCGTACTCCAGTTTCCAAAGTGCTGAAATGATGGCCTCGCTGCCGGTCAGGCTCACCGCCACCTTATCGGCATTAAATTCCATTTCGCGCGATAGTGAGGCGTGCATTATATTCAGAAATTGATAAAACAGACGCAAGACCTGGCGAATAAGCCAGATAAGCGGCGTGATAATCCACGCCGGAAACGACAGCCGCAGGTCGGAGGCACGCCATTGGGCAAGGGTATCATCCCAACTGTCGCGGGCAAAAATCATATCGTGGATTATGGTATTTGCAGAAATAATGTAGCTGCCAATTTTCATGCTGCGCTGGGCAAAATGGCCAAACTCGTGGGCTATCACGGCCTTAAATTCTGATAAGTTTAAACTCCCGATAAGCCCCAGGCCGAGGGTTAGATTTTTGCGGATGGGCAAAAACAAGCTCAGCCACATATTGGTGTACGAAACATAGGCGTTAACGTCCGGATCGATGTAGATGGATTTTGGCCTGGAAGCTCCGGTTTCCCTGCAAATTTCATCAACAAATTCCAGCAGTTCGGGCTGGGTCTTTTTGTTGATTTTAATCCGGTTAGGAGCCTGATTATTTTTGAGTTTGAAAATAAATTTTAAGGTAAAAACAAACAACATGACCGGACCTGCAAGCATCCCTAATTTAATCAAAATCATAGGTATATTAATAGAAGGCATGGGGAAAATTATGGCCAGAAAAACCAAATATCCCAGAGCCGCAACCAGGGCAAAGTACAGGATGAAAAATGTAAATATGGCGACAATAGCCAGAAAGGCTCGGATTTGATAAGAAGCAGTGAGTTCAGTTAAACTTTTTGTATTTTCTTCGGGTCCCGGCGGATAAATCGAATGAGCCATAATTTTAAATCCTTTATTTGAATATTAATAATGAGACAAAGTTAAATCAGCCGACGGAGATTTGGAGGGCAAGCATGACCAAATGGCCTTTTGCGATGACGAAACAGGGGTTTTAAGGGTGGTGAAAGTAGTTTTCTAAAATGATAAACATGAAAATTTAAAGGTTGATTCTATAAGTCAATTCTTTTAATTTTGCCACACTTTCTGGTACTTCTACCATTTTGTTGCAATCATAAAAATGTAGAGATTCAAGTTTCGAATACTTCATTCAAAACCGCTTCCATGCCCGTATCAAAAACCTTCACTTCTTTTTTTACTCTGTCCGTAACAATTATTCCGCTTTGCCCTTTGAAATTAGAATTAACTTTTTCAAACTTTCCAAGCCTCAACATCACTTCTAAAATTCTTAACCCATCATGAACATTAGGATAAATTTCAATCGGCAAGGGTTTAAATTTTGGTGTTGACCAAATGAAAATTATGAAAAAAAAGGGGTCGAGTTCCCCAAACTCTTCTCCAAAAGTTAATGGAACCTCTATTTGTTGTTTTGTTTTTTTATGAGTAAATCGACAATGAAACCCATGAAAAAAATAATTCCATTCACCCATGGCATGAGGTTTTAAATATGCATGTTGCCCCATGGCATTGATTGTTTTGAGCGGAAAGCCATTGTGAGGTTTAACATTAAATTTTTCAATAAATTGATTGATGAGCTCTTCGCCAAGCCTTCCATATTCTTTGGCATACTCCTCAAAAAAGGATTGGTTTTGCTCAATTTCCTCATCTGTAATTAATTTATGAATACTCATCTCCTCTTTTAATTTATGTATGCCAATTAAAATGATTGATTCCGTTTTTTATGTGTGAACAAAGATAAAGTACAAATCACCTTTTAAAGGGGCAAGCATGACGAAACGGCCTTTTGCGATGACGAAACAGGGGTTTTGGGGCTGTGAAATGAAATTATCGCTAAAAGAAGGCTTCCAATGAAAAAGTATTCGGAGCGTTGTGAGAGGGCGAGGCTTGTCGGCAGCTTTGTCGCCAACAAGACCCACCCCAATAGCGTAATTGATTGTAATTCCTCTCCGCCATTTGGCAGAGAGGAATCTTATTTCAAATAATCCCAAAACTATATTTTAACCGGACACGAATGATAAATTTATTAAGATCCTACGGTACAATTTAAGAAAAACCAATAACTAATTACTCCACAACGAATTTTTTAGTGTAAGTGTTTTGGGAAGCCTCAATGTTTAAAATATATATGCCCTTATTAAAACTTGAAACATCCAGTCTAATAAAATCATATCCAGCATTGATAGATGGAAAATGCTCTGAAAGAACAGATTGCCCCATAGAATTGAAAATGGATAACTCCATTTTATCAGAAACCCTTGAAGGAAAACTAACTTTTAAAAAGTCTTTGGTCGGATTTGGAGATAGCGTCATATCTTCTTGAAGAGGATTGTCATTGATACCGATGGACAAATCAGATTCAAAACAATACATTACGCCATCATTTGTGGACAGGATTAAATGGCTGTTTCCAACAGCAATCTTTCCGCCATGGTCAAAACTCCATACTTCATCATGGCTTGCTATATTAAAAATCTTTACCTGTTGTTCAGAGCTAAGTATAACATGGCCGTTGGATAAAATTGGTGGTGTAGTAATGCCATACATATTCTGACAAGTCCATTGTAAGTTTCCTGTAATTTTATCATACACATTTAGCTGCCCATTGTTGATAATATAAATATTTGTGGATCCTAAAGCAGGAGAAGTACCAAAACTGCCTGATTTGTACCAAACTACATTTTGGGTTTCGATGTTAATGGCATGGATATAATCATCTGATGTTACAAAAATTATTTTATTACTGGTATCGATAACAGGTGCAGTGTTCATCGAATATCCTCCCCAATCGTATGGGATATCTGTTTTTTCCCAAATAGTAATACCGGTATTTGCATTAATCGCAACCAGATTGGCGTAATAGGAACCGCCGGTAAAAGTATAAACAATCCCATTATAAGCTGCCGGAGTCCATGAATCATACTGAGTTAAATCATGAAACCATATTTCCTGACCCGTTTGTACATGGAATGCGTAGGCACCGCCATAATGCCCGCCATTTATGAGTACTTTATTGTCATAAATGGTTGGAGGTAGGTATTCTTCCCATTGAGAACCAAAGGGTGAAGCCCAAATTTCATTTCCTGTAATAGCGTCAAAGGCATAAACAGAGGTACCGTAGTCGTTATCAATACCTACTTGTAGAAATACGGTTCCATATCCGAAACTCGGACCTGTTATGGTATAAGCATTTCCCAAATTCGTTTCCCAAATAATTTCACCATTAAATAAGTTAATTCCATAAGCACTACTTGGTGAGCTCCAACCACCTCCGCTTGTAGTATAAATCGAATTGTTAATAATTATTGGCTCATAAAGACGATTGGAGCTTAGGTTTTTACTCCACTTAAATTTTAGAGGATATTTTGTTGTGTCAGATGGATTGTAGGATGTGTGCTGTGCATTTTGAGAATACATATTCCAATTGGATTGCATCTCGGTTAAAATATACAATTCAACTGATTCAAACGCACTCCAATTACCACAGAGGTCTTTGGCATGAACGTAGATTGTATGCTCACCATTGGAGAAGTTTTCAGTATTAATTACTTTGGAGCATACTTCATACACACTATTTAAATACCCATCGATGGAGGGTAAAGGAATTCCTTCACCGTTAGCTCCTAGTTCGTCTATAAATATTTCGGCAGCAATAATAGGTGACATGGCATAGGATGATGAATCACTAAAAATGGCATCCAAAGTTACGTTAATTCCCTTCCATAAGGTATCTGGCTCAACTTGGATTAAAACATGCTCCGGCGGTATTGTGTCTATTCCGGTACCGGTAAAGAATGACCACGAAAAATCATCAAGCGGACTTCCTTCAGATATTCCATTTCCATTTCCATCCAGGCCATTTTCTGAGGTATCCGTTAATAAGCCCGAAATAGTTACTGTAATTTCATCATCAGGGTTAAGTAAATTTTGTGGTAGGATAAGTAGTTGGGAGATATCTTCGTTATAGGTGTATTGAATGTCAAATTCAATGGTTTCATTATTATTGTTAAGCAATGCAATATTATCTATAATTGACTGCTCTGTGCTGATTTCCTCCGAAAAAAGCACCTGCATTTGTATATCGATACTTGCATTAGTAAAGTCGCTTTCCGGATTGTATTGCTTTATTGTAGGCGGAGTAATGTCAGGGTATGGAATACTACATTCATATTGAATAACACCATAAATATTACCAACTAAAATATCCATTTTTTGATTCATATCAATGTCGCAAACATGAATATTCCCTTTGGGAGTATAGTATGGATCTTCCTGACCAATTATTTCACTTTCCCAAATTAATGACATGTCTAAACCATTTAGCACTTGCAGTCGTGAGTTGAGAATTAAGATTCTTTCAAAAGCAGAAGAATCAATCGGAGCTACTTCGAGGTATGAAGTTGCTTCACTGCTAACGTTTTGGTCCAGGATAATATTATGTGTTTCGCAATTAACCAACAGGATATCACCATACTCATTTGAAATGACAAACTCTTTTGTCCCATTACGGTCAAGATCAGAAATATCAAAGGAGCTTATGTCTGAAATATTCACGCTTTGCCACTCCAAATAATGTGTTTCAGCCCCGTAAACCTGAAGTATGTTGTTGTTTCCGTGAAAAATAATTTCAAGTTCACCATCATTATCGCAATCATCAACCCTTAAAAGACCGATGCCTGAACCTGTATTGATGCTTTGCCATTCAATCGAAAAATCTTCTCCATTTAAGATATAAACTTTCCCGTCACTGCTGCCCAAAATAATTTCGGTTACATTATCATTGTCAATATCCAATATTTCAAGCGTATTAATTGATCCCATTGTGGTAGAGGTAAATAATTGCTGAAAGTTGCTACCGTCTAATATGATTAAATTATTAGACATTCCAACGATTATTTCTGATTGTGGTGTATTGTTTATATTCCCCGACTTTACCAGATTTAATCCGCCCCATCCTGACAGATTTTCTAAGTAATTAATCATCTGATAATTCAAACCATCAAATATTAATAAATTTCCTCCATCATAGCCACTATTTGATTCGTTGGAGGTTATAAATATCTCGGGTAGATCATCGGATTCCAAGTCTCCAACGCTAACGTAAAAAGGCCCATCCATATCCATACTTTGCCACTCTATTTGAAAATATTCAGTGCTGGCAATAAATAAGTTATCAGCTCCCGAAGAGCTTGCGCCAGCCCCCCACATTACTTCCAATACTTCATCACCATCAGGATCTCCAATGGCTATATTCGTTACACCATGTTCAGGATTATCTATCGACCAAAGTAATTGGTGGGTTTCAGAACTGTAGCAGGATATTTCTCCCCACTGATTACCACCAGTTATTATCTCTTCAATCCCATCACCTTCCAGGTCACAAACAAGAAAACAATCACTTGCATCGAGAGTAGTAAACTGCCATATTGGAGTATTATTTATTCCATCAAAGGCAGTTATGGAGCTATATGATAATCCAATAATTTCATCAACACCATCATTATCAATATCACTGAGGGAAATATCCCGGCCAAATTCTTCGTTGTACTGCCAGTCTATTTCGTGTGTGAAGCCATCAAAAATAACACCTTCACTCAATACAATCTCTTGGATTCCATCATCATCCACATCAGATATTTCAAAATCATAACTACCAAATGCTGTTGTTACCCATTCTTCCTCAAAGGTATCAAGATTATAAACTGCAATCATACCATCTCCCGAGTAATCAGAACTGGATATGATTATTTCAAAGGTAGAATCATCATCAATATCAGCAATTTGAAATTTTTTAACTGACGAAAAATTGAAATTTTGTGTATAGAGAATGCTCATACTGTCGGATTTATAGCAGTATAGCTCACTATCTCCACTCATCACATAAATTTCATCAACTAAATCGTTATCTAAATCTTCAATTATGAATTGAACGATTCCGCTTGGGATTTTCCTACACCATGCGTCGTAATATTGTTCATCATTGTATTTTAAAATATGCAAATGACCGGTATTTCCCGTTACTATGATTTCATCTATACTATCATTGTCTAAATCTTTGATTTGCATACCTGCTGATCCTATACTACCGCCCAAATCGATCATTTGCCAAGGTCGTGTTAAATATCCTTCGTTTAAGGTAAAATCCACACCATTTTGCTTATCCTTCGTCACTGCTGACGGATTTGTTCTCGCAGATATTTCTATTTCTTGCGCTTTTCCCATTGTAACTATCAAAATTAAAAAAAAGAAGATAGCCACGCTTTTTGTTTGTGCTTTAATGTTTTTCATTTGTAACTTGTTTTAGATTAAACATAATGTTCTTACTACTATATTTATGATATTATAATTTTATGTTTTAGCATTTTTAAGATTTACAAAATCAAATAATGCAAAAATATGGTAAAAAAAAGAAAAAAACTTCCCAAGCATAACCAAACGGCCTTATGCGATGACGAAATGGGGTTTTGGCTTTTGAAAGTTTTATTATTGAAATAGCTTTTCATCATCTCGCTATTTTGGTGTTGCTTCAGTTTTGGTTTTTTGCGTTGTAAACCGATAGGCCAAAGAGATGCTAAAAACTCTGTTCTTGTTCTTATAGCCCCCGTCAGTGTAGGGCGAAATATTGATTAAGCCGAAGTTGTATTGCAGGCCAAGCAAAAAATCGCCAAACTCGAATCCACCGCCCAAGCTTAGCCCTGCATCAAAGGGAATGAAATCATCGCTGTTGTCATCCGTCCCCCAGCTAATGTCGATACTTTCATCGGTCGATTGTCCGGCATAGGTGCCTTCAACTTCTATTTTCCCACCAACCCCAACGGCTAAATACAAGCCATAAAGGCCATAAAAATTTACACCTTCACTAATAGCGACCTTCGACTTGAAATGCAAGGGAATATCCACATACAAAGCTTTAACCTTGGCAGTCATTTTTAGGAGTTCACCCTCTACCATTTCTTCCATTTCCATCGAAAATCCCTTCTGCGACAATAGAAGTCCGATTTCGAAAGCTGTTACAGCATCAATTTCCTTTTCCATACCAAGGCCTAAATAAATACCGTACAAATTGTCGTAATCATCACTATAAGTGTAATCACTGTCTCTGTCTAACATCTTCGAAATATTGAGGCCTCCACGAATTATCAGATCCTGAGCCATAGTTTCGGTGATTAATGCAAGCACCAGCGCGATAAGAAATACTACACGATTTTTTTTCATAAATCATTATTTTTTAATGTTCCGGACAAAGATAAAGCACAAATCACATTTTTCAGAGGCAAGCATGACGAAACAGCCTTTTGCGATGACGAAACAGGCTTTTGCTATGACGAAATGGGGTTTTGAGCTGGTGAAATCATCTTCTTGTAGTTGCTTTAATGTTGTACAATGATTTTCCTTACAGTGAATTCCCCGCCCTTATTCCGCAGCAGTAAACAGTAAATGCCATTATTAAAGGATGCGGTATTTAGCACAACAGAACTTTGCCCTTCCTCCAATGATAGAATTGCCACTATTTTACCATTCATATCAACCACCTCAAGCAATGACGGTTCTGAAATGACAGGCAGAGAAATACTTGTAAAATTACTGCATGGATTTGGCCTGGCGACTATGCTGTGCGTGTTTGCATGTTTTCCGGTAATACCTGTGGATATGTCGGGCATGAGTTTTAAACCCACTGGTCGATGATCGGAAATATAATAATCATAATCATCCCAGCCATTCCAGAAATACTCATCAAAAATCAGGGTGGTAATTTCTGAATTTTCGTTTTCAAATTCATCAAAAAGCTCGCTCGTGATTAGCAAATGATCGAGATGGGAGGGCCAGTTTGGAAAAGACCAGTAGGCCGGGGATCCCCGGGCAATATCCATGTCTGTGAAAAGATAGTCATCCGGCTGGTTTAAAAATGCCTGAAATACATTGTTTGTAGTCGAATCAGCCAGGTCGTCATTGAGGTCCCCAAGTAAAATCACATTTTCATCCGGGAGTTCATCTACAATATATTCTTCAAGTAAAACGCAGGCATTGTGCCGGCGGGTTTCCTCGTCTTCCGGATCCGATAGATCCAAATAACCATCACCTCCGGCTTTTAAATGATTATTAATGAAGAAGTATGTTTCATCCATAAACAATATTTCAAGTATCAAGGGTTTCCGTGGGAATGGATCATCGCTACCTTTATAGGAGGTAATACTGTCGATGCTCACCATTTGTACCCAATTAGTATTGTAAATGAAGGCCAGGTTGATATATTCGTTACTGGTCATGGTAAAACCGTCATAATGTTCCATGCTTTCAAGCATTTCGTAAAAAGCATCCGTTTCTTCAATTTCCTGGATGGCTACCACATCGGCTTCAAGTGCCTCGATGATCTCGGCCACATACCCGGTGGTAATCGTGCCGATCTTTGGGAAGTGTTCGATGTTCCACGTTACGACATCCAGCGTGGAATCCGTCCCGAATTCCAGCTCCTCGAAGTTTTGAGAAATACTAACAATAACATTTACTGAAACAGGTGATGTGCCATCCGTTGCATCAATGGTCAATACATACGCATCAGTGGTTAATTCTTCATCTTTATCAACTGTTATAAGGCCTGTGTTTCGATCAATTTTGAACGGATGGCCAGGATTGCCTCCCACAATGAAGTAATCAACGGCATCGGCATCGGGGTCGATGGCTGTGACGGAGCCAACTTCGGTTCCTGCTGTGCTGCCGGATAATATTGAAAATTCGTAAGTGCTTTGGCTGAATTCAGGTTTTTCGTTTCCACCGGTCATACACACCGATTCGTGCCAGTTGAGGTTTGTGAATGTATTGACCGGTAAAGTATCGTATTCGGCCATGGGATTGAAATTGTCAGGATTTGCAGCAATGCCTTCGTCCACATCATAAGTCCTGAACATGGTATGATCCCGGGTAATAATTACACCCTCACCAGTGTTGTACGGATAAGTGGTGGACCAGCCGCCGGCGGGATTGCTGGTTCCCCCATTTTCATTTAATGGCCTTTCCCCGATCCTGCCAAAAATGTCGATGTAAGTGCCATCCGATGTTTCAAGAGCCAGGGCATCGTCGCCATTAAAATACATGGTGTGGCTCACATCGTAATCAGGACATAAAAATACATCGGCCCGATCCTGCAAATCATCCCACGCCGGAGTTTCCTGACCGGTTCCGTTCGGGTCTCTCTTGTCAAGGACGATTACAAAAGTCCGGTAAGGTTCGATGGTGTCTGATAAATATACCATCCACTGCTGCTCCGGGGGTCCCGCATTGCCATTAGAATATCTAACCAGCCTGTAGGCAGACAGATCAATTGCTGCAGAGCTTGGATTATAAAGCTCGATGGACTTGTTGTTTGCTGACCCTTCAACGTATTCAGAAATGAATAACTCCTCGCAGGATTGCGAAAATGCTTGGGTTAACAGTGCTAAAAATACAATGGTAAATAATTCTCTTTTCATAATATTTAATTTTTTAGAAATTTGATAATTTCGTTTTGTGAGTCTCTGGAAATAATTACAGAATAAATTCCCGGATTGAGGTTTTGAATGTCGATGGTTTGATCTCCGCTTGTGGTTATTTGTATTGATAAAACGCAAGAGCCCATGACATCAAGTATGTCGATTGAATTTGCATGGTGAATATTTTGTAGGGTAATTTCGTGGGTTGCAGGATTTGGAAGTATTGATATTTCATTTTCATTCTTTGATTCAATAATATAAACTTCCAGGCATGCCTGATTTACTTCTTCAATGTTGTTGCACCCAGGGGCATTATTTTGTATTGTAGTATTACCGCCTGGGCTAACTAAAAATTCACAAATGCTATTTACTTCACAAGTTGTAAGCAATGAATTATTTTTAATGGTTAAATCTGTTATTGTGGCGGGGTTGATATTTCCCAATCCCGTCAATGCAGTTAAAGAAGAGTTTCCCAAAATTATTAATTCCCCTTCGATAGAAGAGAGCTCATTCATAGCTTCTATTGAGGAGAGCTGATTGTTGCTTTTAATTTCTAAATTGCCATTAATGTGTATAAGATTGTCCAAACCATCACACGATGCTAATTCTGCATGATTAGAAATAACCAAATCACCATCAATGGTTAATAAATTATCTAAACCGGATAAAGATGTGATTTGATCAAGCTCACTCAATATTAAACTTCCCCATAGAAATGTTACATTTTCAAGCCCATTTAAACTACTCAATGAATAATTTTGCTGGATGCTGATATCTCCATGAAGGTTATTAAGGTTGCTGAGTGCGGTAATATTTGTTAGTGATGGGTTCCAACTAAGAGTAATACCATATCCAATGCTATTCAAATTGGAAATACCAGAAAGGTTGTTTAATTGGAAATTTGATAAAATAAACATAAGACCACCTATTGATTCAAGGTTCTCAAAGCCTGTCAGATCATTCATCAAATGGTTGTAGGTGATAAACAGGCTTCCCTGGATATTCTGGAGGCTGCTAATGCCAGTGAAGTTTACCAAACTTTCGTTACCGACTATTTGTATACTCCCTTCAATATCAGAAAGATTATTCAGTCCATTAAAGTTAATTAAGTTATCATTACTATTGATAGTTAGATTGCCTTGCAATAAGGCCAGGCCATTAAGACCGGATAAATTTTGAATTGATGAATTACTTGATATGTGTATATCTCCACCTACATAAGTGATGTTTTGAAGACCATTAAAATCAGTGAGATTTGTTGTATTAGAGATTTCCAAATCACCATAAATTTCTGCTAAAATGTCAAGGCCAGACAGGCTGGTGATGTCATCTCCTGTGATTGTAACTGAGCCCTCGATTACAGAGCAATAAGGGTGATTTATCTGGAAGTTATCAATTTCGCTTTGTGTTGTAAATACTATTCCATCAGGCAGACAGGCAACAACACAGGCCTCTGAAACTTCTTCGGGGCTATTACAACCTGTAGCATTATCTGAAATATTAACTGTTCCGTTAGGAGCAGAAAGGTAATCACAAATACTACGGACTTCGCAGATTGAAAGTGAACTATTTGAAGCTATGGTAAGGTCTGAAATTGAATTAGGATCAATATTATCCAATCCTTCTAACGAAGTAAGTTGAGGATTGCCGGCAATTTTAAGATCATTCCCAATTGCGCTAAGGTTTTCTAGGTTGGTTATACTACTGAGTGAATCGTTATCCATTATAAAAAATTTGTTGCCTATTGTTTGGATATTTTGCAAACCTGATAGATTCTTTAATCGGGGATTGCTCTCAATAAACAAATTACCTCCAACACCAGTGATATTTTGTAACTCATCCAAACTTTTAAGATTTAGGTTTTCTATTATGCGTATAGAACCAGGAACAAAAGATAAATTTGAAATTGCTGAAATATCAGAGAGTACTATATTATATTCAATTGAGACATTTCCATTTACATTTGTCAGATTATCTAATCCGTTTAAATTTACTAAAGACATTGTATAAGAAATAAGTAAACTGCCTACAGTCCTTAAGTTTTGCAATCCAGAAAAGTTAGAAAATAAGGGATTAAATCCCATTGCTAACAAACCGCCTATTGAGTCGAGGCTGCTAAGACCATTAACAGATTCAATGGAGTCGTTGTAAGCAAAATTGAATTCTCCTCCAACAAAGGTCAGGTTTTCAAGTCCTGAAAAGTCTTTTAAAGAGTTGCATGAATAAATCTCAAAATTTCCCCAAACTGAGCTTAAGACATTCAAACCAATTAGGTTACTAATTTGACTACCACCTATCATTACATCTCCCTCGATTTCAGAACAACCAGGATAGTTTACCTGGAAATCATCAATGTCTTGCTGACAGTTGAAATTAATCCCATAAGGGAGGCAGGATTGAGCAAAACTCGTGAACATCGATAAAAGTAATGCGCAAAATAATATAACTGTTGTTTTCATAATTTGATTGATTTTTTCGCTGATTAGGTGTTAGTTAATCTGAATTTTAAATTTTGAGATTGCCGTATCCGATATCACTTCAAGGATATATAATCCGTTTGGTATTTTGGAAACATCCAATTCGGAATCTTTCTTTACAAGCCCTGAGATTCTTTCACCAATTAGTGTGTAAAGATTAACCTCCTCTATCTTTACGCTTGCCGAACAACTTATAAATATTTTATCCTTAGCCGGATTGGGGAAAACAGAAATATTATTTTTGAATTTATGTTCAAAAACAGAAATGGACTGGCATACCTGCTCAACTTCTTCTACAGTGTTACATCCGCTTGCATTGTCTTCGATTCGTAAGGTACCGCTTGGGCTAATCAGGTAATCGCAAATACATTCAATGGCACAATCCTGAAGCGAGATGTTATCTTCGATTACTAAATGCTGAATAGAACCAGGTTGAATATTATTCAATCCATCCAGGCTGCTAAGGATGGTGTTATTTTCAATTTTTAGCATACCGTTAATTGAAGTTAAGTACTCCAAGTCCATGAGGCTTACCAGGAAATTACTGCCTGAAATTTGCAATAATCCTCCAATATGTTGTAAACTATTGAATCCGGACAGGGATTCAAGGTTTTGGTTTTCAGTTAAGTAACAATTATCCTGTATAGATGATAATAAATTCATACCCAAAACAGAAGAAAGATTGATGTTTTCATTAATAAAAAGATCGTCACCAATTTCAGTGAGTGATTCAAAACCATTAATGTTAACCAGGTTAGAATTATTTTTAATGTTGAGGTCATTACCTATTTCAATCAGTGAATTCAAACCGCTAATCTCTGAAATGCCGGTATTTTCGATTACGAAATCTTCACCAATCATAACAAGATTGTTAAGGCCATTTATGTTTTCCAAATTATTTACATTGTTTATATCAAGATTACCACCTATCGATTGCAAAAAATTCAAACCATTAATATTTTGGATATTATATCCGTGTATTTCAATATCTCCCTCAATAGAATGACACCCTGGAAACATATTTTCAAAATTGTCGATCTGACTTTGTGATGTGAATTCAATGCCATCGGGAAAACAAGTGATCAACGCGCAACTATCTTCAACTTGTTGTGCGCTTGTGCATCCCATTGCATTTCCCGAAATTAAAATGTTGGTGTTAGAAGCAGCGAGGAATGAACAAATGCTTAAGACGTGGCATGTCGATAAATTCTGATTATTCAAAATTAAAATATCTGTTATTGTTGAATATAGGATATTGGGAATGCCATTCAGTGTTTCGATCAATGGATTATCGTGAATTAGAAGGGAACCGTCAATTTGGGTGATATTCCCAAGGCCATCAAGGTTTTGAAGGTTTGGATTGTTTTTTAAAGTCAGGCTGCCATTTATATTAATCAAAACATTCAAACCGTCAAGATTTTCGATTGAATTACCTTCAATTAACAGGTCTCCATCAATTTCATTACAACCGGGATGGTTTTCCTGGAAGGAGTCAATTTCCAACTGTGATGAAATCGTAAAATTTCCATCAGGGCAGGATTGGTTATTGCAAAGAAATTCCACTTCTTCAAGATTATTGCAGCCGGGAGCATTGTTCTCAATAGTTACATCAGCTCCCTGACTGGCAATATAGTCGCAAACACTTTCGATTTCGCATTGTGAGAGTTGCCCATTGTAAGTCAAATTAATTTGCGAAATTGACTTTGCGCTGATATTTTTCATGCCCTGGATACTTGTTAACGATGAGTTGTCAAATAAGCCTATTGATCCATTAATTTGTATTAATGAATTAAGAGCATCAACATTTTCTAAGTTCTCATTCATACTCAGTGATAAATCTCCTCCAACTTCAGTCAAGTTTTCAAGGCCTGATAGATTCTGTAAATTTGTATAAATTAGTGTTATTTTACCACCAATGGATGTTAATGTGGTTAATGCAGAAATGTCATTAATCCCAAAGGGACACATATAAAGATCTCCACCAAGAAACGATAGGCTATTAAGACCATTCAATGAATTTAAACCTCCAAGCTCAAATTTAATACTTCCGGCAATCGTGTCCAGGGATGATAATCCATTCAAATCTTCTGCACCAACTGAACCAATTATTTGGAAGTTACTACCAAGATAATGTAATTTTTCCAGGCCTTCAAAACTGCTAATATTAGCTTCATAGAAATCAAAAAAATCTATTACTAAACCGGAGTTAATCCGTGTAAGAGAATCTAAGCCGTGCATATTAACAAGTTCAATTTCACCGGTAATTAAAAACGAACCTCCAATTTCTGTGAGGCCAAGCAGGCCATTTAAATTTGCACTGCCGTCAATGCTAACTTCTACACTTCCCAATATGTTATTGCAATCTGGATAGTCGATATGAAAATTATCAATTTGTTCCTGAGTAGTAAAAGTTATTCCTTCGGGCAGGCAGGATTGAGAAAATATGGAACTTATCCCGCAGGTGATAATAAATAAAGTGACTATTAATTTTTTCATAATACTCTGTTTTAATTGTTAGCATTCTTTCAAAAAACAAAGGTAAACCACTTTCCCCCATTTCCCTACCCAAGCATGACCAAATGGCCTTTTGCGGTGACGAAACAGGGGTTTGGGGTGGTGAAAGTGGTTTTTAGCTTGTTTGAAATTTGTTTCTCTGAGCATGGCTTTGGCGGTATTTTAATATTGTAATTCCTTCTTTGATTCCATCTTGTCAAGCTTCTTTTCCATCTTGGCCTTGTGTTGTTCAAGCAAATGCTTGTGAAGCGCAAGAATACAAACCATACTTTTCTGATTTATCCGCTGGCAGCTCATTAGGGCACTTTCGATTTTTTGGGATAATTCATCAAAAGCACCCGACTTAAAGATTTCGCCTCCCGTGATTTTAAACTCACCGCCTTCTACAATAATTTCCTTGAGTTCTTCCAGCTTGTCGATATTTTGTATTGAGATAAAATTCAAGGCATCAAAATCGGCCATGGCCTTATTCAGGATTTTATTTTGATCGTCGATGATTTTACGGAAAGCATCCACTTCTAATTGTGATAACTCTTCACGAGCCTGAAGGGTAGTAAGTCGATCATAAATCGAATCTCTGGATTGGATTAATTGCGAATAAAAAAGTATCAAAAGATTGTGCTGTTCATACAAATTCATCAGTTCAACCTTTCTTTGGAGTTTGCCGGCAACATGCAAATGCAAGCCAAAATAGGACAGATCCCATGGATTAACCTCATCCGCGATTATTCGCTGTCTTTCCTTTGCCAGGGCTTCATAGCCTTCCTGAAGCGTCTTTTTAAAATATGTTTTATCCTTAAAGGTAATCGATTTTTCATGCGTGTCGCCATTGGCAATTTGCTGCACCTTGATTGCCAGCGCGTCAATTTCGAGCAGGGGTTTTACTAAGATGGCGAGCCGGGCATCCAAAGCATCGAAGGCTTTTTCGACAGGAATTTCGATGGCAAAGGCTTCCTTTTTGAGTTCTTCGAATTCAGGAATGAAGGTATTCCGCATTTTGAAAATACCTTGATATTCTGTCAGCAAATCGTTGTCCTGGCTTTCGGCTTGCATATATTCTTCAAATACCTGCGGATTTGCATATTCCCCGGCTTTCTTTTTAAAGTATTGCTCGTAAATCAGTATGGTCATTTTTTCCTGCATTTCTTCGCTGTAGTTAAATAAAATCCAGGGAGACCTGTTATCGGCAGCACAGGCTATGAAGGGCATTTTGGCGTTGTGCTCGCGGGCATCGTTTGGCGGATGACTGGCATACATGCCTGTTTTCGACCGCTGGGAATTACTAAAAAACAACCTGCCGCCCCTGTGATCTGCCGGAAGCGATTGCAAAATTTCATTTTGCGATAGGGCAGTTTTTTGCAAGGCTAAATGGAAATGTTCATAGATATTCCTTACATAGATATTTTTTTTGGTGGCTGTAAAGGTGTGATTCAATGTGTTATTCCAGGCAGCCGCGCCGTACTCCAGTTTCCAAAGTGCTGAAATGATGGCCTCGCTGCCGGTCAGGCTCACCGCCACCTTATCAGCATTAAATTCCATTTCGCGCGATAGTGAGGCGTGCATTATATTCAGAAATTGATAAAACAGACGCAAGACCTGGCGAATAAGCCAGATAAGTGGCGTGATAATCCATGCCGGAAACGACAGCCGCAGGTCGGAGGCACGCCATTGGGCAAGGGTATCATCCCAACTGTCGCGTTCAAAAATCATGTCGTGGATTATGGTATTTGCAGAAATGATGTAGCTGCCAATTTTCATACTACGCTGGGCAAAATGGCCAAATTCGTGGGCTATTACGGCCTTAAATTCTGATAAGTTTAAACTCCCGATTAGCCCCAGGCCAAGCGTTAAGTTTTTGCGGATAGGCAAAAACAAGCTCAGCCACATATTGCTGTACGAAACATAGGCGTTAACGTCAGGATCGATGTAAATGGATTTTGGCCTGGAAGATCCGGTTTCCCTGCAAATTTCGTTCACAAATTCCAGCAGATCGGGCTGGGTCTTTTTATTGATTTTGATACGGTTGGCAGCTTGCTGATTTTTGAGTTTGAAAATAAATTTTAAGGTAAAAACAAACAACATGGCCGGCCCTGCAATTATCCCTAATTTAAATAAAATCATAGGAATATTAATAGAAGGTATGGGGAAAATTATGGCCAGAAAAACCAAATATCCCAGAGCCGCAACCAGGGCAAAGTACAGGATGAAAAATGTAAATATGGACACAATAGCCAGAAAAACCCGGATTTGATAAGAAGCAGTGAGCGCAGTTAAACTTTTTGTATTTTCTTCGGGTCCCGGCGGATAAATCGAATGAGCCATAATTTTAAATCCTTTATTTGAATATTAATAATGAGACAAAGTTAAATCAGCCAGCGGAGATTTGGAGGGCAAGCATGACCAAACGGCCTTTTGCAATGACGAAACAGGGGTTTTGGGGTGGTGAAAGTGGGTTTTGGATGATTCATAATGCCTTGCCATCGAAAATTATTATGATAAGCGGATTCCAGGACAAGCAGCGTAATTTATCGTTTAATACACCTGATACTGTAAGCATTTTCAAGGTAAATTTCGCTTTTTTGGATAGCTCCGTTTTCTGCCTTCATACCAAATACATCGCCTTCATTCAGGTTAGGAAATTGCGGTTCTGCTCTGCTGCCGAGAAAATATCCCCAGGTATTTTTATTAACAAACCCGGAATCCGCCTTCAGCATCCCACCAGGCAAAGCGGTGAAATCAAAAAAATTTGTGGCAATCGTATTTGATGGCTTCCAGTGCAGGCTTCCTACTTCTTTCAATACACTTCCAGCTACTCCATAGCCCCCTGATAGATTGATGAGGGCATACCAGTCGAAGGGTGTGGACGCTTCCCAACCGAGGCTTTCCGGGCAGGCGTGTATCGATGCCTGCCAATTATATAAAGCTCCATAGGAATTGTAATTCTCCGTGGCAATAGCCTCATTGGTATTTGCTCCCTGATAACCATACACATAATACCGTGAAACACCAGCACTAACATCGGTTGGTGGAAATACTTCGGGTAGGTAACTTAAATTTTCCTTAAACCAACACTGTTTATTAATTTGAATAGTTGAATATACGGTGCCATCGCGTGGGTCGCTTACGGAATCGTAGCCACAAGCAAAGTCATAAACCACAGTTTCGGGGGCAGACCTGTTTAAACCAGCAAAGGCATAAAGCCTATAAGTATAGGTGTTGGTTTTTACATCCAGCTTAGTGTCGATAAAACTTAACGCATCCCTTATTACTGCATATTCTGTTATCCAGGGGTCGTCATTGGTTTTTTTGTCGAGTATAACTCCTTCAAGGTTGTTATCCCACGAAATCCTTACCGAGTCAGGCGATAAAGTTTCAATGCCTATACCATAAATTCCGATTGTGGCTTCGGTTTGGCTGTCGTACGGGTTTACCCACTCGCGTTCGCATTGGTAATTTAATATTACAAACAGTAAAATTAAAATTACATGGATTATTCTTGTCTTTTTCATCTTTAGCTAAAATTTGTATGAAAGTCCAATACCATATTCGTTGGATGATAAGGACAAAGATCTATCAGCTTTTTCATTATAGTTTGATTCTAACAACATAAATACAAAAGTAGCCGTAAGGCTTACGATCGAAGTAATGGTGGCCACCTTGGCTATTTGGTCAAACCGCTCTGTGTTTTTTCTGTAGCGATCAGCATCGGTAGTTGATTTAGAATTCTGATATTTATTGTAGATTCCATCGGAAATGAGTTTACTGCTTAAAGCAACTACACTGCTAATGCCGCACACACCAAGGCTGATATTTACATATTTTTCCATTTCCCAGGCTTTATCCCGGTAAAATTTCCTCGTGTGCAAAACGCCTTTATTGTTGCTGATTTGGTATTTATCCGACAGTGGAATAGTTTTAGAATTTTCGGTTTGCGCCAACCCGCAGTAGCTGCTTGCAAAAATGAGCAGCAGGAGGATGGGTATGTATTCGTGTGTTTTCATTTCTTTTGTGATTTTGATTTATAAATTATTCATCCGAAATTTTGTTTTGTCAAAGATAAACCATTTCCACGCCTTTCCCGACCCAGGCATGTCGAAACAGCCTTATGCGATGACGAAATGGGGTTTTGGGCTTGCGAAAGTGAAATTATTCCTTTTTGGAAAAATTGACAAGTGTGTATTTTATTCCAATTTGAATGGCAATATGATCGAAAGGAAAACTGTATTTTAATTCCTTTTTTGGTAAATCAGGATCGTCATTTTCCAGGTCGTTGTAGCTATTTACCCAAACAAATTCTTTTTCATTCGTGCTCATCGTTTCGAGTTCATCATCTCCCATATAGTTATACAAGGTATATCCTGATGCCTCAGGATTGTATTTGAGGTAATTGTAAGAAACATCTCCAAATAAATAAACCTTGTCTGCCAGGTAGTACTCAAACCCTATTCCTGCAACAAAACCCAATGCGTTGTTTTTGTCAAACTCTTCTTTCGTATCCAAATGCTCGCTTGGGTAATATCCGGGAATGTTGTTGTAAAGCGACATATTTAAAGTACGTTCCATTGAAATGTTTGCGAAGATCAATCCAAAGCGCGAATAAAAAGTACTATAACCAACTGGGATTAAAACTTGCAGCGATGGAATGAAAGCAAGTCGTTTGGAATCGAAAGTAATATCATAATTTGTTTTTACCTGGAACCCTTCCACCGGGAAAGTATAATCGGATTTAACCTCGAGTTACTAATCAGTCTTCAAATTAGCGATAAAATTCAACGAGGTCAAAACTGATAAATTATTTTTGAGTACGGTATCTGTTATCGATCGCAAGACTGCAAACCTAAAAGCACCCTGTGATGACCTGAA
>Ga0307929_1001303_pt1 | contig 19446 bp, 23 predicted proteins | sample AceLakmetage1330_FD_203160 | JGI IMG/M metagenome (GOLD analysis project Ga0307929, IMG submission 203160) | Saline water microbial communities from Ace Lake, Antarctica - #1330 | ecosystem: Environmental > Aquatic > Non-marine Saline and Alkaline > Saline | place: Antarctica: Ace Lake...
CTTTAGGAGTTGTTTCGGAGTCATTGAAGTCGGGGTTAACCAGAGCGGTTGCAGGAAAGGGAGATGCTTCAGGAGTTGTTTCGGAGTCGTTGAAGTCGGGGTTAACCAGAGCGGTTGCAGGAAAGAAAGATGCTTTAGGAGTTGTTTCGGAGTCATTGAAGTCGGGGTTAACCAGAGCGGTTGCAGGAAAGGGAGATGCTTCAGGAGTTGTTTCGGAGTCGTTGAAGTCGGGGTTAACCAGAGCGGTTGCAGGAAAGGCCGAGACTTTTAAGAAAAGCAGGGGCGAAATAGCTAAGGATGTCGGTGGCAAAACCAGCATTGAAAATATTTTGAAACATTCGGGTCTTAAGGGTAAAGAGAATATAGTCGAGCATGGAAAAACAGGAATTAAGGAACTTACCGATTATAAAATAGAGGTTCTTCAAAAGGAAATTTCATCGTCCACACGTTTGGTTGATAAGATTTCTCCCGTAGGGGAATATCATCATACTGATTTTCATACTGCCGGCAGAACGACGGCTGTTAATGAAAGCGTGAAAAATTACGGCATGGAACCCCGGACATTGATCAATCAGATTGTAAACGGTGTGAGCAAGACCGGAAGGGTAAAAATTGTGCTCACTCCACCCCATCTGGGTACGCTGGATATGGAGGTGCTCGTCAAGAATAATAAAGTGCATATTATACTGCAGACAGAGAATAATAATGTCAAGCATATATTGCAGTCAAATGTGGAGACTCTCAAAAGCGCTCTTCGCAGCCAGGGATTGATTGCGGATAATATTAATGTATTTGTTCAAGAAAGATCGGACAGTGCTGGTTATTCTGGATTTGGGCGGAACGAAACATTATTTAAAGAAGGTAATAATCAAAACAAGAACGGAAAAGATCAGGGGGGGAGATGGGATGCACTGGATCATACGCCTTCATTGTTTGATGAAGAAAACCCAAGCGTCCGGGTTGACGGGCGTATCAGTTTGTTTGTTTAATAATAATTCCGGCCTGGCTGGCGAGGAGGTATGAAATGTCAAGCGTAGAAAGTCTCAACAGTTATATCAATCCAAGTTTGAGTGTTTTGGAGGCGGATACGGATGATACAGTGGGAAAGGAGGAGTTTCTTGAAATGATGGTTGCCCAGCTTCAAAATCAGGATCCTCTCAATCCCCTTGATGGCACGGATTTTACAGCCCAGCTTGCTCAATTTTCCAGCCTTGAACAATTGGTCAATGCGAATGAACAATTGCAGAACATAAGTCTTTATCAGTCCTCGTTGAATAATGCCCAATCTATAAGTCTCATTGGCCAGGAGGTAACGGCAAGTGGGGATACTATTCAAGCGGATGGTTCATCCGTTGATTTAATGTATGATTTATCGGAGAATGCCCAGGAAGTCACTATTAATATTTATGATGATGGGGGCAATCTTGTGGATACCATCGATCCTGGAGTTCAAAACGAGGGAGAAAATTCAGTTGCGTGGGATTGCAGTAGCGTTGAGAGTGGTAATTATACCTTCGAAGTATCCGCAATCAATGATAATGGAGATACGATAATTGCTGATACTATAATATCAGGGACAGTGACAGGGGTTACTTTTAAGGATGGTTTCCCTTACCTCTCTGTTAATGAGCAGGAGATTCCTTTTGGGAATATAATTTCTGTTAGTGAACCGAGAGTTTAATAAAAAGGAGATAAGGAAATGGGAAGCTCATTATTTGCAGGGGTATCAGGATTAAATGCCAGTTCCAAGCAGATGGATGTTATAGGTAACAATATAGCGAACGTTAATACCGTAGGTTACAAGTCGTCAAAGACATATTTTGGCGATATTTTGAGCCAGAGCATGGCAGGAGGGGGGTCGCAGATCGGCCGGGGCGTATCGGTAAACGACGTCAGTACACAGTTTTCCCTCGGGTCTTTTGAAACAACGGCAAACGCAACCGATCTTGCCATTGAAGGAGACGGTTTTTTTATGGTAAGCGATAGTGATGGAGGAAATTACTATACAAGGGCAGGCGCATTTAACATAGACAGCACCGGCTATCTGGTGGATGTAAATGGGTACAAGGTTCAGGGATATAATTTATCTGGCTCTGATCCGAATACGATAACCGACATTTCTCTACAGAACGTTCAGTCTGCACCTGAGGCGACATCCATGGTTTCCTTCGGCTTGAACCTTGATGCGGAAGCATTAGTAGATAGCACCTTTAACGCGGCTCAAACGGTCTATGACTCCATGGGTGCTGCGCATACGCTGGAAACTACCTTCACGAAAACAGCCCTCGGCTGGGATTTTCAAACCTCTTTGGATGGTGATGAAACCATTATTGCTCAATCGGTTGGTTCAGTCACGTTTGATTCAGATGGTGTGCTGGCAACTCCTGCTGATGCTGATGTGACTTTGACATTTGCTGCACCCCTCGATTCCGGCGCTACGATCGGTGATGAGCTTGGTGTGGTTACGTGGGATCTTACCAGTGATTCAGCAGAGGCGGTGACCGGATACGCCAGCACTTCGGCGGTGACTTCTCTGACCAGTGATGGTTTTTCCTCAGGTATTCTACAGGATTTATCTGTTATGCAGGATGGAATACTGAGCGGTTTCTTTACGAATGGTCAAACCGCGGATGTCGGTCAGATTGTTCTCGCTAATTTTGCCAATTCAGGGGGGCTGAAAAGATCTGGAAATAGTCTGTTCGCTGAAACCAATGCGTCGGGATCGGCCATTCAGAATAAACCTGGCGCAGCAGGCATGGGTACAATCAATTCAAATTCGCTGGAGATGTCAAACACTGATATTGCTACGGAGTTCGTCAATATGATAACCGCACAGAGGGCATATCAAGCCAATGCCAAAGTTATAACAACCACGGATTCGATGATGTCCGAGCTTATGAATATCAAGAGGTAATTGTCAGTTTTTTGACGACCTGTCAAAAAGTTTTTCTGTTCAGAAATCGGGGGCTATTGAGTCTTTTGCCCTCGATTTCTGATCTCTGGCCTTATAGTTCAGGGTTCAGAAATGATAAAGGTAATTCATAATTCCTTTCATCTTTCTGGCACAATCTTTGCTTTAAAATCCCATTATGGATATATCAACTATTTTAGGAATTGTGATTGGGTTCGGCCTGGTTATCAGCGCCATGTCTGTAGGTGGCGGACTGGGGTGGTTTATAAATTTGCCATCCGCAATGATCGTTTTGGGGGGAACTGTAGGTGCAACGCTTATTAACTATCCCATGTCGGATATCATCGGGGTGGTAAAAGTGGCAAAGAATGTATTTTTCCACAAAAACATGAAAACCGAAAAAGTGATAAAAATGTTAGTGGATATATCAAAGGTTTCCCGGCGTGATGGGATACTGGCCTTGGAGGACAAAGCCAGAGACATTAAAGATCCTTTTTTTGCCAAAGGAATAATGTTGATGGTAGATGGTATTGAACCGGCTGCCCTTTCCAGGATTCTTAATACGGAACTTGATTTTATTTCCGAGAGACACAGGCTTGGAGCTGAGATATTTTCTACAATGGGGAGTTTTGCACCAGCAATGGGAATGGTGGGAACCCTGATCGGATTGATAAAAATGCTGGTGCAGATGGATGACCCGTCCTCCATAGGACCGGCCATGGCCATTGCTTTAATAACTACTTTTTATGGTGTTGTCCTGGCAAATCTGATTTTTTTGCCGGCCGCAGGCAAACTGAAGACGCGAAGCGCCAGTGAAGTTTTGTTAAAGCAACTGATTATAAACGGCATCCTTTCTGTCCAGTCGGGAGACAACCCAAGACTATTAGAGGAGAAGCTTCATTCATTTATATCTCCGGGCAAGAGAAAGGCTATGACCTAGAGATGGAAAAGGAATACTCGAAGAGCTGCGGGGGAGGAAATGCCGGTGCTGCAGCATGGGAGACAATATACTGCGCACTTGTACTGATTCTGGTTGCTTTTTTTGCCATGTTGGCGTCGTATTCAAAGACGGAAACTAAGAAAATTGAACACTTCTTGCAAAAAAGCATTACACTGGAAGATCCTGACCTGTCTGCTGCACTATCCATGAAGTCCTTAATGAGATATTTTCAAAAGGCAGGACTGAGTAAATCGGTCCGTTTTGAAAATGAAGGGGGACGGTTTAAGGTTGCTTTTGAAAGCAATGTATTTTTTTCATCAGGACTGGCTGCTATAAATAAAGAGGCATATCCGTGCCTTGATGAGATGATAAAGGTAGCACGGAAAGATACTTTTTCTGTAAGGGTGGAAGGTCATACTGATAATGTTCCGATAAACACCCAAAAGTTTCCTTCGAACTGGGAATTGTCGACAGCCCGGGCGGTCAATGTTCTGCGGTATCTTCTTGAGAGGGGTGGCCTTCCCACACAAAGGCTTTCTGCGGTTGGATTCGGCCAGTATCACCCTGTTGAATCAAATGATACTCCTGAAGGTAGACAGAAAAACCGAAGGGTTGAATTTTATTTTGAATTAGCGAGCTGATCCTGTGGTACTGCAATGAAAAATAATAACAAAAATTCAGAGGAAGGGGGAGGAGGGGGCGAATGGCTTGCAACCTTCAATGACATGGTGACACTGCTGCTCACATTTTTTGTTTTAATACTGTCGCTTTCAACACCTGACACAGGCAAACTGTCCCAGGCGGCGGTTTCCTTAAATACTGCATTTGGCATGCATGAGTTTGGGGAAAAGATGGATTTGAATGTTTTTACCCCTTTTGTTATTCCCAAAAGAAACAACAGGGCAAAAGTATTTGAAAAAAATAAAAAAAAATTGGCTGGCCGTATAAACGAGGCAGCCAAAATGGTTGAAGGATTAGATAAAAGCACAATGGTGGTAGAGAATACCAAGGATGGGGTTTTGGTTGTTCTGGGAGAAAAATTATTATTCAAGCCGGGTATGGCTGAAATTGAAAAAAAAAAAATTCCTCTTCTTAAAGCCTTCCTTGGTACAATCCTTCAAGAAACGGATTGCCGGATAAGGGTAGAAGGGCATACAGATGATGTTTTCATTAAGAACCAACAATTTTTATCCAACTGGGAACTTTCAGTAGGCCGGGCCGTAAATGTTGTCAAATATTTTATTTCGGAAGGGGGAATTCTACCGGAAAGGCTCTCAGCGACAGGCTATGCAGATTCAAAACCCCTTTTTCTTGATGTGAACGACAAGAACGGGGAACTCAATAGGCGGGTGGAGATCATTTTGACGTTAAAGAAAGGTTGAGGAACAACACAATGGCTGATGAAGAAAAAGAAGAAGAAAAAGAAGAACCCAAAAAAGCTAAGAGCCCAATCCTTAAATGGATAGTAGTGTTTTTTGTGGTAGTGATTCTCGGAGTTGCAGGTTTTGCAGGGTTGAAGTACTATAAAAGTAACTTTTCCGGTTCAAAAAAAGCTGAAGAAGAGCAGATTGTTCAGAAACCGGGCCTATGGTCCATGGGCAGCCCCATCGTAAATCTAATGGATAATAACGGTGAAAGGTATTTAAAGACCACAATTCAAATCGAAGTGTCCAGTCAGGATTGCATATCAGAGCTGGATCTGCTGAAACCTAAAGTTATGGACAGCATCCTTGGTCTTCTTTCATCAAAAAGATATAAAGAGATAGCAGGTTTTGAGGGGAAACAGCGTCTTAAAGATGAAATTGCCGTGCGTTTGAACAGCTACCTTACTAAGGGTCAGGTCAGAAGGGTTTACTTTACCGAATTTCTGATACAATAAAGAAATTAGCCTGGATAATGAAAAATTTTTCTTAATGAATTGAAAAGGTAATTACATGTCCCAAGTTCTGTCACAAGAAGAGGTAGATGCTCTTTTAAGGGGAGTATCAAATGGTGAGATTGAAACCGAACAGGAGGAGTTTGTTGATCCATCCTCGGCCGTGAAATACGATTTAACCGGTCAGGATAGAATCGTAAGGGGTCGGATGCCGACTCTGGAGATAATTAGTGAAAAATTTGCCAGATTATTCAGTACAACCCTCTTGTCTTTGTTACGAAGAGTTACCAGTGTCAATACATTATCCGTGGACATGGTCAAGTATGGGAAATTTATACAATCAATTCCTCTGCCTACGAGCCTTCATGCCTTTAAAATGGACCCATTAAAAGGTAATTCACTTCTTGTTGTTGAATCACAAGTCATATTTGCGCTGGTTGACATTATTTTTGGAGGAACCGGGCGGTCAGCATTTAAAGTTGAGGGAAGAAATTTTACATCTATAGAAAACAACCTGATAAAAAGGGTTGTAATGAGCGCTTTATCTGATTTTGAAAAGGTGTGGAAAACGACTATGAAACTTAATATCATCTATCAAAGATCGGAAATCAATCCCCAGTTTATGCAGGTTGCAGCACCTACCGATGTCGTGATTGTTGTGAAATTTGAAATTGACATGGACTTTTCTTCGGGTGTAATGACTTTTTGCATACCGTATTCGACAATAGAGCCGATCAGGGAAAAATTGCAGGGAGGTTATCAAGCGGATAGGCTTGATGTCGATAAAGAGTGGGCAAGCAGGTTTACAGAAGGCCTTAGATGCACAGATGTAAACCTTGCTGTTGAGCTGGGAGCAACAGAGTTGAGTGGAAGGGAAATTGTAGACTTGAAAAATGGGGATGTGATTCCCCTGGATCAATATTGCAGCGATGGCCTAGATATTTATGTGGAAGATGTCCTTAAGTTTAAGGGGCTGCCAGGGATCTTTAAAGGCAACCAGGCGGTTGAGATATCAGAAATAATTGTTGGGGAAGAGGTGCATTGATATGGTACAGAATGAATCGATGGAAGAGGTAAAAGAAAAAAAAGAGGATGAAGAAATAGGCTGGGGCGATGTTCAAGAGGAGATGAAGGCCTCTGCCAAGCCGGTTGAAGAAAAAGAGGTTGAAGAAAAAGAGGTTGAAAAAAAAGAGGTTGAAAAAAAAGAGGTTGAAAAAAAAGAGGTTGAAAAAAAAGAGGTTGAAGAAAAAAAGGTTGAAAAAAAAGAGGTTGAAGAAAAAGAGGATGAAGAAATAGGCTGGGGAGACGTTCAAGAGGAGATGAAGGCCTCTACCAAGCCGGTTGAAAAAAAAGAGGTCAGTAACGTCAGTTTCGATGAAATTAAAAAAGGGGAAACAAAGAAAACATCGCTGGATATTGATTTTATTCTGGACTTACCCCTTTCTGTGACTGTTGAGCTGGGCAAAACAAAAATGATGATAAGTGAACTTCTTCAGTTAGGCCAGGGTTCGGTCGTGGAGTTAACGAAGTTTGCAGGGGAACCCATGGAGGTTTTTGTCAATAATCGATTGATTGCCCGGGGTGAAGTGGTCGTGGTGAATGAAAAATTCGGAGTTAGATTGACAAATGTTGTTTCCCATGCCGAGAGACTTGATAGGTTGAAGTAGTTATTTTAGGAGCGCCATGAATTCACTGGAATTATTTCCCTCCATTTTAAAGATCATATCTGCCCTGGCAGTTACACTGGGAGCCCTGATTGTCGCCGCGTATCTGTTTAAAAAAATTATTAAAAAGAGTGGGGTGAAAATTAATGATAGCGAATTGATAAAGATTTTGTCTGTTAAATACCTGGGGGCCAAGAACAGTATAATGGTTGTTAATGTATTGGAACATATTATGGTGATCGGTATTTCGAGCAGTAAGATATCCCTGTTAACAGAGATTGTGGATCCAGGATCCCTTGAACAACTGAAAGATATTCAGGGACAGGAAAACAAAAACGTTCCTTTTTCTCATTATTTAAAGGGGTTGTTAAAAGGGGCCAAGTCTTGATTTTTAACAATTTAAGATATGCTGAAAAGCATGATATGATATCTGGGAAAGGATGTCAAAAGTCAAGGCCTGACCCCGTCGTGAAATATCTTATATACATCATGGTAATTTGTGGACTCGTTTTTTTTGCCGCATCTTCATGGGCAGAGCAGTCATTTTCCCTTCCCTCTATAAACCTGAGTGTGGGGGGTGACAGTGATGAACCCGTCAGGATATCTGCAGCGCTGCAACTTTTGTTTTTATTCACAGTGCTGTCTCTTGCACCAGCAATACTTGTAATGATGACGTCATTTACTCGAATTGTAATAGTCCTCTCCCTTCTCAGGCATGCGCTGGGCACACAGCAGATGCCGGCAAACCAGATTATCATAGGATTAGCTCTTTTTCTGACCTTTTTTATCATGACACCGGTTTGGAATGAGGTAAACTCCAAGGCGCTGCAGCCGTATGTTAATGAAGAGATATCTGCTGAAAAGGCATTGGATCTGGCAACACAGCCCATAAAAAAATTTATGTTAAAGCAGACCAGAGAGAAAGATATCGCACTTTTTGTAAAAATTTCAAGAGGGGATAAACCCCAAAAGCCAGCTGATATCAAACTTCAAGTATTGATGCCCGCCTTTGCAATCAGTGAATTAAAGACGGCTTTTCAAATCGGGTTTATGATATATCTTCCTTTTTTGATACTGGATATGGTTGTTGCCAGCGTACTTTTATCAATGGGAATGATGATGCTTCCCCCTATAATGATAAGTCTGCCTTTCAAACTGCTTCTTTTTGTGCTGGTTGACGGGTGGAATTTGGTGGTGGGTTCGCTGGTGCAAAGCTTTGTTTAAAGGAGGAATGCACGCATGAATGTCGATCTTGTTATTGGGCTGGGGGCAGAAGCAATAAAGGTTACCTTGCTGCTTGCAGCGCCCATGCTCATTGTAGGTCTTGTTGTGGGGATAATTATCAGTATCTTTCAGGCCGTTACTCAGATTCAGGAAATGACCCTGACATTTGTTCCTAAAATAGTTGCCGTTCTAGGGGCCCTCATTGTCGCGCTCCCATGGATGATAAATCTTCTTGTTACTTATACCCAGGATCTTTTTCATAACATACCGATGTATATAAAATAAGGCTGAAGAAGAAAGGATAGAAGTCTAAGATCAGATGACAATGTTCAGAGAATCAGAAATAAGCAACCTTGAATATGCCGCAAATAACCACAGAACAAATTGAGACATTTATTTTTGTGTTTCTCAGGATAAGCGCTATTGTTGCAACCATGCCCATTCTGGGGAACAAGGGGGTTCCCATCAGGGTAAAAGGAGGGTTGTCTCTATTGATAGCATTTCTCCTTTTACCATTTGTCGAGCTCCACACCCCTCCTTCTGATATTCTGCTATTAGTTTTGAGAATGACCGGGGAGATTTTTGTTGGAATCACTTTGGGTTTTGCAGGCAGACTGGTTTTTGCCGGGGTACAATTGGCAGGGCAGCTTGCAGGCTTTCAGATGGGTTTTGCCATTGTAAATGTGTTTGATCCCATAACCAGCACTCAGGTTTCGATTATAGCCGGGTTTCAGTATCTGCTTGCCATGCTGATATTCCTTGCCGTTGATGGGCACCACATTTTTTTATATGCTATCGCAGAGAGTTACAAGATTGTTCCCCTCCTCGATTTTCATTTTTCAGGAGCGTTAACACAGGCAGTTGTTGAACTTTCAAAAGGGATTTTTATCGTTGCGATGAAAGTAGGTGCCACGGTTATTACAGCGCTTTTGATGATAAGCATCGGGTTTGGATTGATTGCCAGAACTGTTCCCCAGATCAATATACTTATCGTCGGATTTCCCTTAAAGATAGCCATAGGGCTTATAGGTATCGGACTGGGTCTTCCTTCTTTTGCAAGGATGATGGGTAACATTTTTTTAAATTTTGGTGAAACATTGAATATGCTTCTCCGTCTGATGTGAGGGTTTTTTGACGTATACGTCAAGGAATGGTCAAACACTATTTAACCTTTTGACAACTTAACAAACAAACGACTCAAATAGATACGAAATATGGCTGAACAGAATCAAGATCAGGAAAAAACCGAGCAGGCGACTCCTAAGAAACGTGAAGAGGCGAGGAAAAAGGGCCAAGTTGCAAAAAGTCGTGATGCTGCGTCTGTGGCTGTTCTGCTGGCCTGTCTAATTTTTTTTTGGTTTGGTACCGCCAGCATGGTCGAAAATATGATGTCTCTTGCAAGGGGGCTGATTACTCAGTCCAGCCAGTTCAAAGTTGATATCAATAATATTCAGGACCTATCAATCAGCCTTGCATATAAGATTTCCGCCATACTTTCTCCCCTTCTTTTAACCGCATTTTTTATGGCGCTGCTTGCCAACTATCTTCAGGTGGGTTTTGTATTTTCCACAGAATCGGTACAGCCAAAATTTTCAAAGATTGATCCGATCAAAGGATTTGGAAAACTGTTTTCCATGAAGTCTCTTGTGGAACTGGCAAAAAATATTTTTAAAATTTCTATAATCGGTTTTGTTGTTTATATAACCTTTAAGGGGGAATTAGAGAATTTTATTCTGCTGATAGACCAGAGCGTATGGAGAATATTGATTTATATCGGTGAGGTTGCATTTAAAATTGTACTCAGGGTCTGTCTGGTGCTTATAATACTTGCAGTTATAGATTATATTTATCAGAAGTGGGAATTTGAAAAAAACCTTAAAATGTCAAAACAGGAGATAAAGGATGAATTTAAACAGACAGAAGGAAATCCGCTCATAAAGTCAAGGATAAAACGTCTTCAGAGGGATGCCGCCAGAAAGAGAATGATGGCAAACATACCGGAAGCCGATGTGGTTATAACCAACCCCACCCATCTTGCAGTGGCCCTTAGCTATGATTCTACAAGCTTGTCTGCGCCGAAGGTGGTTGCGAAAGGAGTCGGGTTCATAGCTGAAAATATAAAAGATATTGCAAGAAAAAATAACGTACCCATTGTTGAAAACAAGCCGTTGGCACGGGTATTGTATAAGACTGTAGATGTGGATGAAACAATACCGACGGATTTGTATAGGGCCGTCGCTGAAGTACTGGCATTTGTTTATAATAAGAAAATTAATAAGGGCTAAAAGTGGCAGATTCTTATGTTCAGACTGACAGTTTTATAGATCTGTTTAAAAGCAGCAATACTGTTATGGCTATGGGGGTAGCCGGTATCCTTCTGATCATGATGATACCCATGCACCCCTTTCTTCTAGATCTTCTCCTCTCTGTCAGCATAACGCTTTCTATGATTATACTATTGCTTTCGGTTTCTGTGTCAAGACCTCTAGATTTTTCCGTTTTCCCATCCACCCTTTTAATTGCCACTTTGCTTCGTTTGTCCCTTAATGTGGCGTCCACACGTCTTATACTTCTTCATGGCAATGAGGGTACCGGAGCAGCAGGACAAGTTATAAAGGCATTCGGCGCCTTTGTTGTCGGCGGCAATTATGTGGTTGGATTGATAGTATTTTTGGTGCTCGTCCTAATTAATTTTATTGTGATAACCAAGGGGGCTACAAGGATAGCCGAAGTGGCGGCAAGATTCACTCTGGATGCAATGCCCGGAAAACAGATGAGCATTGATGCCGATCTTAATGCAGGGGTGATTACAGATGCAGAGGCGAGAAAAAGGCGGCACGAAGTTGAGTTGGAATCAAATTTTTACGGCGCAATGGATGGGGCGGGCAAGTTCGTAAGGGGAGATGCAATTGCTGGAATTATTATTACTATAATAAATATTCTGGGAGGTTTGGTTGTCGGTGTGTTGCAGCGGGGCATGCCCGTGGCTGATGCCGTTCGTGTTTATACTCTTCTTACCGTAGGTGACGGGCTGATAACGCAGATTCCGGCATTGATCGTATCGACGGCTACGGGTATGCTTGTCTCCAGATCTACAGCTTCATCTGATCTGGGCAGAGAGGTAGGAGAGCAACTCTTTTCCAGGCCAAAAGTGACTGGCATGGCTTCAGTTATACTTTTTATATTTGGTTTGATTCCCGGCATGCCCAAGATATCTTTTCTGATCATCTCTTTTGTTTTGGGCGTTATGGCGTATAGAACATTTACATTGTCACAAAAAGTCGAAGAAGTTATGGATGAACTACCGGCCAAGGCGCCTGAAGAGTCGTTAGAAGCCCTTTTGTCCCTTGATCCCCTTGAACTTGAGGTGGGATACAGCCTGGTGCCCCTTGTTGATACCGGACAGGGTGGGGAATTGCTTGAGAGAATCAAGGCCCTGAGAAGGCAGATGACCGTTGAAATGGGTTTTGTGGTGCCTCCAATACATATAAGAGACAATCTACAGATAAAGCCTGGTGAATATATTGTCAAACTCAAAGGGATTGAATCGGCTAAAGGAGAAATACAGATGGATCATTGGCTGGCAATAACTGCAGGAATTGAAGACACAAAAATAAAGGGAATCAAGGCGATGGAACCCGCCTTTGGCCTGCCAGCCGTCTGGGTAGATGAAAAAGAAAAAGAATCTGTTCAGTCAAAGGGTTTTGTCGTTGTCGATCCTGCCACCGTTATTACAACCCATTTGACTGAAATTGTAAAAACGCATGCAGATGAATTGCTGGGAAGACAGGAGGTTCAGTCTTTGTTGGATAGTCTTGCGGGAAGCCATCCTAAGGTTGTAGAGGAGCTTGTTCCAAATATCGTTCCGCTTGGCACGCTTCAGAAGGTTCTACAAAGGCTTCTGAGGGAGAGGATTTCTGTTCGCGATCTACTTACCATACTTGAAACACTGGCGGATTATGTTCCTATGTCAAAAAATGTTGATACGTTAACCGGATATGTAAGGCAGGCCCTGGCCAGGACGATAACAGGAGAATATAAGGATATGGATGGGAACATAACTGTTGTTATGGTTTCTCCCAACATTGAGGAAAGAATTAATAAATCTGTTCAGCATACGGAATATGAATCATTTGTTGCGGCTGACCCCATTCTGATACAGGAGGTTGTAGGCAAGCTTCAGGAATTTGTCCAAATCTTTACCAACAAAGGTCTACAGCCTGTTGTCCTTTGCTCTCCCAATGTCAGGATATATTTAAGGAAGATTCTGGAGAGGTTTTTTCCTAATATCATTGTTCTCTCCCATAATGAAATTACGCGTGAGGTGAATATCAAATCTCTGGGCATGCTGGCGGTAAAAGATGCAGAGTAAAAGATATGAAGCACGAAGTGCAAATGAGGCTATAAATCAAATAAAGGCGGATTTTGGTCCGGATGCCATAGTCCTTTCCAGCAAAAAGCTGAATGGAAAGTTTGAGGTGGTTGCTGCCCGGGATGATAATTATGGAATTATGAAAGAAAGTGAAATTGGGAAAGGTGAAAAAGATGGGTTAGATGCACTTTCCATCATTAAATCGGATGTTTTTGAATTGAAGTCTTTCATAGTGGATTTCAAAAAGAAAAGAGGTATTCATGCCGAGTTGGCTGAAATAAAGGAGACAATGGGTGTTCTGTTTGATGTTCTTGGCATTCAAAGGAATGGAAGAGTTTCTTCTCTTATGTCAAAGGTTTATTATCATCTAATTTCGGTCGGCATATCAAAGGAGCGGGCGTGTGTGTTAATAGAGAAATTGAAGAACAATGGCTCCTCGGCCGAGCCAGAGGATTATGATCATGCGCTGAACCTTGTTGAGGATATGATAAAACGCTCTGTCATCATTTCTTACAAGAATGCAAAAAAAAAGAGGATTACCGCTTTTATCGGCCCCGCTGGTGAAGGGAAAACAACAACCCTGGCAAAGCTGGCTGCTCGCAGTTTATTCGAAGACAAATTGAATGTGGGTATCATAACCATGGACACATACCGGATAGGAGCGGCTAAACAATTGAAGACATATGCGAATATCATGGACATCCCCATGGAAATTGCCTCTGAAAAGAAGGCGTTTAAAAGAGCTTTGAACCGATTTTCCGACAAAGATGTTATCCTGGTGGATACGCCGGGTAAAAGTCGTGGTGATGAAAAGTATCTGTTAAAATTAAAGGAATGTCTTGAGACGGATATTTCAGTGGAAACTAATCTTGTTTTAAGCATGACATCAAGCCGGGAAAATATGATGGATGCCGCGACAAGATTCGGCATTATAGATTATAGCAGTATCCTATTTACGAAGTTGGATGATTCAAGGAAATCCGGTTCAATTTATAATGTTATAGACCATACCGGAAAACCAGTATTCTATGTCGCGGATGGGCAGAACGTTCCCCAGGATTTAAAAAAAATGGATCCCGCTAAGCTTGCAAGGCTTATAGTGGGCCAGGAATCAGGAGGTAGTTGTGGATCAGGCAGGAGTGTTGAGAGAAATGAAGACAGGTGTGATGGCCTTGCCAACTAAGCAAAAAAGGCACAATGGCAATATCCGTGTCATCGCCATTACCAGTGGCAAGGGGGGCGTCGGGAAAACAAATATATCGGCGAATTTTGCATATCTTTTTGCGAGGATGGGAAAAAGAATTTTGCTGCTTGATGCAGACGCGGGACTGGCCAATATAGATGTGATCTTGGGCATTACCCCAAAATATAATCTGCATCACGTTCTTAGCGGCGAAAAAAAACTATCGGAGGCTGTTGTCGAGGGCCCGGGGGGTGTTAAAATTTTGCCTGCATCCTCGGGAATTCCAGAGATGGCTTCGCTGTCAAAAGGGCAGAAATTTACTCTTATCGAAGAACTTGACGGACTGGATGAAGACTTTGATTTTATGCTTATCGACACCGCTGCGGGAATTGCCGATAATGTCATGTATTTTAATATGGTAGCCGGGGAAATTATTGTGGTTGCTTCACCTGAACCCACATCTTTGACGGATGCCTATGCCGTAATTAAAGTGCTTTATCAGAGATTTGGGACAAGGCAGTTTGCATTGCTTGTCAACATGGCCAAAGATTCAAATGAGGCTGGAGATGTTTACAAGAGATTGAGCAATGCTACCAATCATTTTCTTGATCTTCCAATTGAGTATCTGGGGTATATTCCATATGACCAGAATGTTACAAGGGCGGTAAAAAAACAAAGATTGCTGGCAGAAGCCTTTCCTGATTCTAAAGCGATTAAAAGCATGTCAAAAATTGTTAAAGCGCTTTGTCGAAAGGAGCCAAACGATCCTGAGAACAGCACAATTAAATTTTTTGGCAGGCCTATCATTGACCAAAATGACTAACAAAAAAAAGCGCGATGAACTGATCATTCAATATTTGCCTCTAGTCAAAAATATTGTTGGGAGGATTGCCATGCGACTTCCCGATTACATGGGCAAAGAGGATTTAATTAATGTTGGCGTAATGGGATTGATGTCAGCCCTGGAGAAGTTTGATGAAACAAGGAATGTACGGTTTGAGACTTACGCAGGATTCAGGATTCGGGGGGCTGTACTGGATGAATTGAGGTCCAGAGATGTTGTGCCCAGATCGGTTAGAAGCAAAGAGACAAGATTGGAAGAGGCCTTTTTAACATTGCAGAATGAGCTGGGACGTCATCCAACAGATGATGAGATTTCAGATTATCTTGGCATATCGCTTGAAGAGTATTATAAATTTCTTGATGAAACGAGGAGTGTCTGCATCCTGAGTAATGACGATTTGCCCCAGGGCTACTGTGAGAAACATGGCCGATATGAGGTGTTGGAGAAAATTGACCAGAACAATCCTTTTTCCCTTCTTAACCGCAGGGAACTCAAAGAGACATTGAAGAATGCAATAGATTCACTGCCTGAAAAAGAGAGGCTGGTTTTGTCCCTCTATTATTATGAGGAGTTGACATTAAAGGAGATAGGAGTCGTCATAGAATTGACAGAGTCAAGGATTTGTCAGATCCATTCCCAGGCAATACTAAGATTAAGGGCCAGTTTGAAAAAACTGCGAATTGAAGTTGCATAGCCGGGTTACCATAAGAGATTACAAAAAAGCGCTGATGGCATTATGTCTGTGTATTGTGGTGTTTGCAGGAAGCGGCGCATTATGTGGGCCTGCTGCAAATGACATTAGCCAAAAGCCGGAAGTCAGAAGTCAGAAGTTATGTGAAAAAGGGTTTGAATGTTTTGATGATTTTATTGTGTATTTGAAAGATGCTCATGAACCTGTCGACACGGATGAACACGGCACAGGTAGGGAGGACAGAATTCTGATTTGTAATGTTGCTGTTGAACTGAATCAAGGGATGAGGCTGTCAAAAGAGAGGGTCGAACTGAGAAAGATCATATATAAAACATTTAAAGAGCTGTCGGGTTTGTCTAAAGTTAGAAGCGAATTAAAAGAAGAAATTAAAGAAGCGATTAAAATCAGGTTGAATAATTTTATGGATTCTGAAACAATAAAAAAAGTGTATTTTATCAAGTTTGTTTTGTTGTAAAATAAGTGAGCCGGGGGAATCAGGTGAAAAATGAATGGGAGAGCAGAAGAGCGAAGAGAAAAATTTCTAAGAAACCGGAGGGGAAGTTTGAATTGACTTTTGAGGAGGTTATCCCGGGTATTCTTCACAACTTTTCCAGCCCCTTAAATGGAATTTTAGGCCGTTCTGAGCTTTTGGAGGAAAGAGTGAAGGACCTTGGACTTATTATAAATAATACCAATAAGATAGATGATAAAATCCTGGAAGTATACAAAAAAATAAGTGATAATGTCGGTTTGATAGTAAAAGAAGCAGACAGATTTTCTGATCTATTTAACGATGTTTCAGGAAAACTTCAACTGCTGTGTGACACTGATTTACAAAGAATTAATCTGTCCGAGCTTATAGAGGCCGAAATGGCGTTTTTTCAATTCCATCCTGATTTTAAGTATGATATTAAAAAGAATCTGATATTGGACAGGAAGATTCCGGAAGTGTCAGGAAGAAAAGCCGATTATTCCATTGCTCTGTCGATGATCGTCAAACATTCATTGACTTCCATGAAGGACTGTGAAGTTAAGAAGTTTGCAATCTACACACGTCATGATGATTCATATGTATGCGTTAAAATTGAGGACACGGGTGCACCTATTGTCGGTAGAAAAGAAAGACTTGAAAAATTGAATTCAACCGGTCACATACTTCATGATCCAGATGGAGAGCAGGGTTTGTTCTATGGACTGTCTCTTCTGGAGAAGAACGGAGCTTTTTTTAAGATTGCACATGAGTCAGGTTTTAATATTATTTCGATAAGGATACCTTTTTATCCACCTGAGTAGTTAATAGGTTAAAGACTTTGACGAATTGTGACGATAAGGTAGATGAGAGGTTGTGTATGATCGTTGGAAGCAATTTCGACTATAATCTTTCGAAAAGGGAGCACAGAAAGTCATGGTCAGAGCACTTGATGTACAACAGGTTTTATTGCAATCCAGTGCTGTTGAACGTGTGCAGCAGGTTCAACAGCATCAGGCTGATGTCCAGCAGAATCACTTTGAAGGTCAACTGGCCGAAGATAAGAGGGCGCTGAGGGAAAAAGTTAAAAACCTTGAAGAAACTGAGCGGCTTAAGATCAAGGAAGAAGAGGAACGGAACAAAAGAGAAAAGAAAAAGAACAGGGCAAAAAAGGAAAAAGAGGGTGCTGATGATACTGCCGGTGAAGGGTCTGCTGATGAATCTGTGGGAAGAGTAGATATAAGGATATGAAATGAATCTTGAGTTCATGTTGGGATTTCAGATCCTTGCCGATCTATGGTTGTGCGTTGCCATTATTTTTTTTATCCGGGTTGCAAACAGAGAAGCAAAAAAGAGACCCCCTGAAATAGACACAAAGGCTTTTTCTGAATTCAAAAAATTGATTGAAGACTCCCGTAACTCAACTGATTATCTTTTCCAGGCCTTGAATGAAGTTAAAGAAATCGGATATGTTCTGGATGAAAAAGAGAAACGATTGAGGGCTCTTATAAAAGAGATTGACATTGAGCCAGAAGATCGGAAGTCTGGAGATTCAAGCCGCAAGAAGAAATATGAAGAAGCTATAAAAATGGCTGGACAGGGTCTGACTGAAAAAGAGATAGCCGATACATTGAATTTAGCTGAAGGAGAAACAAGTCTTATTTTAAATCTCCATCGGAAAAAAAATGAAAATTCTGCCTCCGGCAATAGCAACTCATAAATTAAATGCGCTGTTACAAATTCAAAAAAAAGTTGAATTTTTGCCATCCCTTCTCGTTGGCGAAGTGGTGGAGGCGGAAATCATGGAAACCTCTCGTTACGGGAAGACGCTGATTTTATTGAAAAACAATAGAGTTATGGCAAGTTCCGAGCTGTTGCTCAGGAAAGGCGAAAAGATTGCGGTAAGGGTGGCTCAATTGCATCCTAAGGTTATCCTTAATATTGTTCAGGATAAAATATCACAAAATTCCGGGTTGATGGATCATTTGAGATTTTACCGTTCAAACCCAAAGGCCCTTTTTGAGTTTTTCACAGAAGGGATTGACAGGCTCAGTCCTGAAAATTTAGGGGAGCTTGCAACGGTTCTTGGAAAGAAAGAGGTTAACAATATACAAAGTGTATTAAAATCCCTGATATTTTCTAGGGAAAGCCTAAAGACCCCCTTCTTTTTCAGAGATTATATCTACAAATTTGGTTATTTGATGGAGAAGGGACTGGAAGAGGCGCTGAAAAAAAAATCCAACAGAACGACAAATGTAAGGAATGCCTCTCAAAATCTGAAGGGACAATTGTTAAGTGTGTCTGACAGGCTTGAGTTGTTGATGGGAACCAAAAATTTTTTCGCAGCGGAAAAACTTGCAGGGTTTATCAATTCGTCTTTAAAGACAATTGATTCTCATCAGGTGATAAATTATTTGTTTCAGGAACATGAAGGTAAATATATGTTTCAAATTCCCCTGTTGTTTCCGGAGAAGATGGGCCTTGCAGAGATATTTGTAAAATTTAGAGATCAAGATTCAAAAGGCAAAGACAGCCGAGGAGAGAGAAGTGTCTTGTTTTTGTTGAACATGGACGTCCTGGGTGACATTGTTGTTGATGCGAAAATTAAAACTAAGAAAATAGGCTGTGTATTGAAATGTGAGGATGAAAATGTATGCGATTTTATAAGGCCTTTTTTAGCAGAGCTCGGAGAAAAGCTTATGGCCTTGGGATATGGTATAGATTGCTTGAAGTGTGTGACAGAGAAGGTTAATTTAAAGATAAAGAGTGAAGGTGAGTTTCAAAATCTGTTTTCACAGGAAAGTATAAATATTATAGCATGAGGAACTTAGGAAGTATGAACAAAGACAAAAAAGAGACAATCATTGCCACTGCTATAGAATATGACAGGGAAAGAGATCCGGCACCAAGGGTTACTGCAAGGGGACGTGGTCTCACTGCTGAAAAGATTATAGAGATCGCAACAAAACACGGTGTGCCGATAAAAGAGGACCCGGCGCTGGCACAGATCCTGAGCCGGCTCGATATTGATGAAGAGATTCCTCCTGAACTTTATAAGGTTGTTGCTGAAATACTGGCTTTTGTTTATTCAGTTAATGAACGGTATCGGAGCCAGAGTTGAAAGCGTAAAGGTCGAATTTATAGTGTGTCCTTCCGGTAAGCCTGCTTGAATAAAAAATAACCATGCTGTAGATTGGCGGTAATTAATTGCTTCTGTGGAAGGGTCCCCCCAGCTTATAGGCAGGTAGCATTTTGCTAACAGTTAATTTTAT
>Ga0307929_1001306_pt1 | contig 19377 bp, 19 predicted proteins | sample AceLakmetage1330_FD_203160 | JGI IMG/M metagenome (GOLD analysis project Ga0307929, IMG submission 203160) | Saline water microbial communities from Ace Lake, Antarctica - #1330 | ecosystem: Environmental > Aquatic > Non-marine Saline and Alkaline > Saline | place: Antarctica: Ace Lake...
TGGCATCAATTACTGCTATTAAAAGGAACAAAGAAAGTAAAAACTGGTTTGAAAAAAAAGAACTTGAGTTTAAACTTGCTGCGTAGATGCCAGAAAATACTCATGATTTCAATGGCACAGGTCGAAATTTTTCATTAAACTCTTTCCAAACTTCTTCCCAGACGGAACTGGAATAATCCAATGCCTGATTCTGAGCCATTTTAACTTCTGTATATACATTTTGTGCCCCAAAGGCACCGATACTTCTGGGGGATTCAGGATCAAGCATTCTTAAAGGATTCATTTGAGGTAAAAAGCCGTCGACTTCGGATGCGTCGAGCATTTCGATTGCCTCAATCATGTGAGATAATATAAACCCATCCATGTTCACCATGACAGGAAGTTGTACTTTATGATCTTCAGCTACCTTGAACGCCTGGAGCGTAAGGTCGAAAACTTCCTGACCGTTTTGGGCAAACACCTGCCCCCATCCCGTATCCCGTTGAGGCATAATATCAGAATGATCTGCCCAAATATTGATAGGTGCCGAAACAGCACGGTTTGCGACAGCCATGACAACGGGCAACCGCATACTGGATGCGGCGAACAGAATTTCATGCATCAACGCGAGCCCCTGCGATGCACTCGCTGTGAATGTCCTGCCTCCGGATGCGGATGCGCCTAAACAGGCGCTTATAGCGGAATGTTCGCTTTCCACTGCAATGTATTCTGCGTGACAAGAACCGGATGCCACCAGCTCAGCCAAATGTTCAACAATATGTGTCTGCGGAGTAATCGGATACGCGGCAATAACATCTACGTTAGCCAACGCTACAGCTTCTGCCGCTGCAATAGATACTTCAATTCCTACTCGCCGGCTCATACTTTTTCTCCTTCCATTTCTATCGCATTTTTAGGACATTCTTCCACACAGATGGCGCATCCTTTACAGAATTTTCCATCCCAATCGTAAAATCCCTCTTCATTTTTTGAAAAGGCCATGTCAGGACACAGCATCCAGCAAAAACCGCACTTGATACATTTTTTCTTATCGATGACCGGTTTTCCTGCCGTCCTCCAATTTCCCGTTAGAAATTCTTTACTGTTACCGGGCTGGATAATTTCGGCCCCAATTTCCAGATCATCAACTGCATACAATGCATCTATTTCATAAATCTCCGTTCCATCATCAGGCTGTGAAATCTGTTTTCCGAAAACTTGAGTAAGTTTAAAGGCAGTTTCCATGGCAATCCAATTTTTATCTGCCAATCTTCCAAACCTGTTGGCCAGAGGTTGTTTCAACGATTTAAGATCACAAATTTTGGTTGCATTTACGATTGCCCCAATGATGGCAGTGTTGGTAATGGGAACACCTAAAACTTCCAATGCAATTTTAGAAGCATCTACAATGGCAAGGTTATATCCTTCTGCCATTGTTAGCAGGCGATCAGAATTATGAGTTGAGGTATTGATAATGATTGTGCCGCCTTTTTTCATTCCCTCAAAGACATCGACCATATCCACTAGACTTTCATCCATGACGACCACAACATCCGGGTGTTCAATAGGTTCTCTTAAATAAATAGGGTCTTCAGACATACGGATATAAGCTGTAATAGGTGCCCCGCGTCGTTCCGGCCCGAATGAGGGAAATCCCTGCGCATAATTGCCTTCGCTGATGGCGGCCTGTGCTATTAATTCGGCTGCAGTTACTCCACCTTGTCCGCCTCGACCGTGTAATCTTATTTCTATCATTATTTTTCTCTCCTACTTTACTTCAAGATGCTCATTGGGGTTATTAAAAATCATATGAGCCAAAGTTACCGTCACTATCAAAATTTACATCTTCCGGATTTCCAATAAATTCTATATCAGGGTTTTTATTTGCTACTTGAATCAATCCCTCGGAAATGTACATTTCATCAAGTTTTGAAGTATTTTTTATCCAGACTATTTTAATGCTGTTTTCATCCACAGGACCGCATGTAGAGATAGCACACTTCAATGATTCATAATCATTTGGGCAGACAATAGGCAATTTGGCCTTTTCAGGAGTAACCGCGGTAAGGCAATTAATGTAAGTCATATTGTAATCAATTTTATCGGCCACCTTTTTTGTGACGAAATCAGCCAGCCCCACGCCGACGGCATTCCCATGAGTCTGTTCAGTCAAGTCCCGCAGAACAATCCTGGTAATCTGAGGTTCTTGCAGCTCTTCCTCATAAATATTCATTATTCTGCCAATCACCTTCGTGTCCATACCGGTCCCGCTGATCTCTTTTCCACACTCGCTGACAATTAGAATATCCATTTTTTTAAATGGCAATTTAGGGCAGGTCTTCCGGGCTACTTTTAGAACCTCCTGTTCTTTGTGATATATATCCGACCCTTTTATTACGGAAATCGAATGTGGATTGCCGTAACCATTCTCAACAATTCCAACGCCATATGTTATGTTTGCATGCTCAAGAATATGGAGCCCGATTTCAGTCAAGGTTTTTTCATAACCGTATTTGACTGCAAAGTTATGTGCATTGAGAGCGCCCTTGTGCTTTCCCAAACCAATCACCATCATTTTCATAAGACCGCTTTCAATAATCCCTTTAAATTCCGTATGCGGTTTTATGCGATTCACGACGATAATATGATCCACACCACTTGCTTGCAGATCTATATATACGGGGATACCGCTCTTGGTTTCTCCCAGATGGGTCGTTTCCATTGAAGAAACGATTGGAATTTGCATCTTTTCTTCTGAAATATCATAATTTTTCAGTATCTCAACTTGTCCTTCTTTGGTGGCACCTCCATGAGATCCCATTGCAGGAACGATAAACGGTTGAGCACCAACCTTTTTTATTTCATCGACGATTGACGCTACGATCTCATTAATCCGAGTAATGCCTCTGCTGCCGACCGCTATCGCAACTTTCTGGTCTTTTTTTATCGTTGAAGAAAGTTTCTGTTCTTCAAACCCCGCACTGACCGTTTGCTTGATATCGCTTATTTCGGTGTGATCAAGCTTTTGCTTTATTTTTTGTAATTTAAAAATAATCATGAAAGTAACCTTCCTCTCAATTCCATACAGGTTCACTTCTCTCCGAATTCATTTCCGAATTTCAAAGCGATTACCGCACAAAATCAACCTGTATTCGCTATCGGGAAAACAGGTGAAAACTGTTAAATTTTTTCACCTGTTTCCAAAGTATGAATCAAAAACAATCTAAATGCCGGACAGGTGTTGTTAGATGCAGTCGAGTCCTCTTTCCAGATCTTTCATCACATCATCCGGAGATTCAAGTCCCACTGACAATCGAATCATTCCAGGCGTAATGCCGACCGCTTCTTTTGCTTGGTCGGTCATTTTACCGTGGGTCATTGTTGCCGGATGTTCTATCAAGGTGGAGACATCCCCGAGACTCACGCCCAATGCGCATAATTCCAATTCATCAAAAAAAGAATGCAGAGAATTCTCTTTTATTTCAATTTCAAAAGATAATACCCCACCAAAATGCTTAGCCTGGGATTTTGCAAGTTCATGTTGCGGATGAGATTCCAGCCCCGGATAGTAAACCTTTAATATTTTTGGATGTGCCTCTAATCTTTTGGCAATCTTCAAAGCATTCGCACATTGTGCATCCATGCGCAAACTCAAAGTCTTCATTCCTGAAAGAAACAGCCAGGCATCAAATGGATCCAAAGTCGTACCAAAGCCTGTACGCCACAGCTTGATTTTTTCTATCTCCGTCCTTTCTCCTACAATGACCCCACCCATTGCATTTCCGTGTCCTGAAATATATTTCGTGAGGCTTGATGCAATAAAGTCCGCACCCATGCTTAATGGTTTGATCAGGTGAGCCGTCATAAAGGTATTGTCACATATTTCCTTAGCCCCGGCTTTGTGTGCGATCGATACCACTGTTTCAATATCAACAACTTTCATAGTTGGATTGGTGGGAGATTCCAGAAAAACGAGGGCAGTCTCTTCATTATTGCTGATGGCATTTTTAATCTCACCGATATTTGTCATATCTACAAATGAGGTCGTTATACCATGGTTGGACAATAGATCATTAAGAAGGAGATGTGTTCCGCCATAAACCGTATCAGAGCATATCACATGTTTTTTTTCCTGAGTGAGCGCCATAATGATTGTAGATGTAGCCGACATTCCCCAAGCGGTGCAAAGGGCAGCTTCACCGCCTTCTAAAATGGCCATTTTTTCTTCCAGAGCTGAAACGGTTGGATTGCTCACCCTGGAATACCCATATTTCTTTTCCCCGGGTTTTAAGGGTTTTCTGGCATCCAAAGCTTCTTGATAAGTGTTATAAACAAACGTACTGGATTGATAGATTGGTGTGTTCTTAGCTCCTGTTGCAGGATCCATTCTTTCACCAGCGTGAATTAAATTTGTCTGCCGGTCATAGTCTTTTAACATTATTAAGATCTCCTTTTTTAAATTGATGTATTTGTAGTTATTTTTTTTAGTTGAGCTAAATGAGATAAATTTACAGGTTTCGTTGGCACTCTTACTGAAAGAGGTTGAAGATTCTCTGCTGAAGTTTGAAAAAAAGAAGTCAAAATATCATAAATTATTGGCCCGCAAGTCCTGCCTTGGCAATTACCCATACCAAGACCAGTTGCTTTCTTTATCGATTCAGCTGATATATTTCCATTCGTTACGGCCTGTCTGATATCTCCGAATCGAATATCCTCACATCTGCAAATAATCGTATCATCACCGATGATATCTTCGGATCCGATTTTCGGCATGGCAAGCGAATTAAAAAATTTTCCAAAATTTTGATGTTTAACCCGATCTTTTTGCAATTTTCTAATTTTTATCAAAACTTCATCTTCAGAAACTAAGCCTAATTTTTTAACAATGGAAAGTCCGGCTAATTCTCCCTCGGTGACAGATTTATGAGCACCAGCTACCCCGGTAATTTCACCGGCAGCAAAAATCCCCTCAACAGTTGTCTCGAGCTCTTGATTCACTTTAACAAACCAACCGGACATATCGTTATCATATGTCAATTCACAACCAGTTGATTGAGCAATTTCGATATTCGGTATAAAACCATTGCCAATGGCTAATAATTCAGTGGAATATTTTCTTTCACTCCCCTTTACTATTTTTCCATTTGAGTCAATTCTAGCAATGACAGCCTCTTCAATCCGATCTTCCCCAAGCGCTTCAACAACTCTGCTGGTTCTTTGTATCCTTACTTTCGAACGATAAATTTTACTTAAAAATTTTATACCGTCTTTTATTTTTTCTCTTTGTTCTAACATAAATTGTAAAACTTGAAAATTATCTGTGAACCTGCCCTGGTCTGCGATCATCGTAATACGGCCATTGTTTGCAAGAAGATCATGGGCGACTGCATATAGAAATAATCCTGAGCCTGCTATCAACACTTTGCCCGAAGGGATGATATTGTCCCTTTTAAGTAAAAGCTGCAAAGCACCCGTGGAAATAACTCCGGGTAATGTCCATCCCTTAAAAGGCATGAATTTTTCCCGGCCTCCGGTTGCAAGCAATATAATCTTGGCTGTGTATCTGAGAAGTCTCTCTTGATTTTCTTCAACAAGGATTTCTGGACCGGATAGGATACCAACCACCCTTGTCTTTTTCTTAATATCTATATTGCTTTCTTTCAGATAAGAGATCTTTTTTAAGCCTGAAAGTTTAATTTTATTAGAACCAGATATAACTTTGGGACCTTGCTTATCTAATGAACGTTTTAATATTTGCCCCCCGATTTGGTCGTTCTCGTCCAATATAAGAATCTTTAAGTTATATCTGACCAAAGCCTCAGCGGCTGTGATTCCTGCAAGGCCACTTCCTATTATGATAACGTCATATTGATTTGGGCTCATCGATTTCTATCTCCATGCCTTCTTCTATCTGAGTCACACACGCCTGAAGTCTTGAATCTTTATTGACCGTAACAAGACACTCGAAACAAACTCCCATTCCACAGAAAGGTCCACGTAATTCACTGGATTTTCTATTTTTTTTAAAAGCAAAATACTCATTTGATAAAAGTGTTGACGCTATAGTCTCTCCTTTAAACGCCTTAATTATTTTGCCGTTGATCAAAACATCAATTTTTTCTTCTTCTTTGATGTTTCCAATTTTTGTAAACTTCATCATTATTCCTTTAGTCAGTGTATAAACCTATGTAACGGCTCGATAACTTTAGATAATAGGCCCAACAGTGTAGATATTCATAGACCTGGTATAGCCAGATACTTCAGCTTTAGTTTTTTGGCCGCTGGCGGTTTCAATTATATTTTCCAATATTTGTTTTCCAGCATCAGGTATACTTAACGTACCATCCATTACCTCTTGTAAGTTAATATCCATATGATCTCTCATTTTGACCCAGGTTTTTTTATTTCCAGTAATTTTGACTACAGGTACAAAAGGAAATCCCTGGGGTGCACCTCTTCCTGTCGTAAATGCTATAATATTACAACCTGCGGCGGCTAACCCTGTCAGTATCTCAGGCTCTCGACCCGGCGAATCCATTACCACTAATCCTTTTTTAGTAGGTTTAACACCGTATTCGCATACCTCCTGAATTTTAGACTCTCCGGCTTTAGCAATTGCTCCTAACGATTTTTCTTCTATGGTTGACAGTCCGCCTTTAATATTCCCTCCGGTCGGTTGACCACCCCGCATGTCACATCCTACTGACATAGCCCGTGATTCCATTTTTTTTACATAATCAAGAATTTTATGCTCCAATTCTTTACTTTTTGCATGTTTACACAGAAGATGCTCTGCTCCTATAAATTCAGTTACTTCACCTAAGATTGATGTTCCTCCGGCATTCACGATCAAATCGGATGTAACACCTAATGCGGGGTTGGGGGCAAGACCAGAGGTTGTATCAGAACTTCCACATTTCAAACCAAGCATCAGGTCACTTATAGGGCACGGTTCTCTTTTTAAAATTGACGCTTTGTGAACCATTTCCTGGGCAATCAAACATCCTTCTGCTATTGTCCGGGCCGCCCCACCAATCTCATGAATAACGACTACTTCAACCCATTTTCCCTTTGCTTTAATTCCTTCAATCACCAGTTCTATATTGGTGCTTTCGCAACCTAGGCTGACTAGCACTACGGATGCTATGTTTGGATTATTTGCTAATCCAATCAACACCTCATTGACCCGATCAATATCAATCTGGGTCTGGCAACAGCCTTGATTATGTACAAATGCTGCCGTACCTTGAACTTTATCTGCTATTGCCTGTGCTACTTCGTTTGCACAGACGACTGTAGATATTATCCCTACATAATTTCTAGTACCGACACTGCCATATTCTCTTTTATACCCTAGAAAATTCATTTAATTATTCTCCGCTTTGTATATCGCCTCTACCGCGAAGGCTTTCTATGTTATGTACGTGCACATGCATCCCTGCATTAATTTCTTCGGTTGCACACCCTATTATTTCACCATATTTAATTATATTTTCTTTAATCTTAATCTTTTTTAATGCAAATTTATGTCCATATGATATCGTCTCAGAGAGTTTGCGGCCTGTCTCCGCATCGGCAAGACCAATTTTTACATTCTCACCTTCTTTTATATCTCTTAAAGCCGTAGCTACATTATCTAATTTGTTGAGTATTATTGCGTCAATCGTCATTTCTTTACCTTCAACTCTTTATTTAGTTACACAAAGTATTAACAATATTACTTGCCGCTTCTATATCTATATCTTTGATTACATTTCGCGTTATGCCGGCCACATGAGGAGTACAAATCACATTTTCCAACGATAGTAACAGGCTATCACCGGGGGGCTCATTATCATAAACATCCAAAGCTGCCCCTGCGATATCCGCAAATTTCAAACTAGAGATCAGAGCTTCATTATCAATGACCGGTCCCCGTGAAGCATTAATAATAAATGCCGTAGGCTTCATCTTTTTCATTTCTTCTTTTCCGATAAGATGCCTGGTTTGTTCAATTAACGGTACATGAAGCGAGATAAAGTCCGATTCCTTTAATAATGTATCCATGTCTGTTTGTTTGATTCCATGTTTTTCACAGAATTCATTGTCATTTGTCAAATCAACTGCCAAAATTTTCATTTTAAATGCCAAGGCTCTTTCTGCGACCGATTTTCCTATTTTCCCAAGACCTATGATTCCAAAAGTGCTCCCACACAAATCACTTGTTGCATAACGATTCCAACCACCTTTTTTAGTCGTGTTGTTTAACCGGACAACATCCCTGGCAAGATTTATCACAAGGCCCATTGTAAAATCTGCCACAGCATCCTCTTCATTCGGACTGTTTGTATTTTTAACAATGACATCACATTCGGCTGCGGCTTGCACATCTATCATTTCAACCCCAACTCCATGCCGGGAAATAACCTCAAGGTCGGGTAGATTTTCTATTACTTTTCTGTTTACTTGATCGAAGGTGTTAAATACCAGAATTGCATTTGCCTTTCCGGCGCGTTCCAATATCTCATCAGCTGTATGAGCCCTGTTGATATCGCTTAAATTGTATTGAATACCTGCATCTTTCAGTAACTGAAGTGCTTCCGGATTATTTTTTGCGTAATTTTCAGATGTTATAAAAACTTGCTTTTTCATAGTCCCCTCTTTGATCTTGATATTAAAACCGTATTTAGTAGAAGGCTTTTCTATCAACGGTTTGGTATGCCATGTGGATTAATGTAACAATGTCAAAAACCGGCAGATTAACTGCTTCTTGTACCTTGTGTGCATATTGTGGTAAATTGGTGCACTCTAATACGATACCTCCAATTTTACTGTTTTTAGCAACCAACCTTTTTGAGGCTGCGATAATATCCTTTTCGGCCTGAACCAAATCAAGTTCCTTGAGATCGTCCCTGAATACCGTCCAAAGATAATCATTTTCAACGCCTTCAATTTCAATGGGAATGTCTTTCGCCCCAACGGATTCAAAGTGTGTATCTGTTAATGCATCTCGGTTAGCTGTCAGTACCCCTACCGGCCGGCCCCCTGTTGCCGCATAAACAAGCGGGATTTGAATAAGGCTTGATGTAAAGACGGGTACATCCAGAGCTTTACTTAGTTCACGATGAAATATTGCAAGGAAACCACAACTGGTCGCTATTGCTTTAACTCCTTTTTCACAAAGTTCTCTTCCTGCTTCAATAAACGGCTCCAGCATCGATCTATCTCTTTCCATAACTATGCGTGACGCTGAAGCACCTCTTACAGTTTTATAAAGTACGGGAAAGGGGAAGGAGCCAGCATGTCCTATGTCACCGATAGGTCTTGGAAATTTGGTATCCATCATAATAATCCCTATGGGAAATCCATAATAATTTAATCCACCATTTAATTTATTCTCCAACTTTATTCCCCCTTGCAATTTTTTAAGTAATTATTTAATCTTAAAATTTTTATAAATATAAAGTTTAGCTCCATTTCTTAGAGAGGATATTATCAGAAACGGTTTTCCCAACTACGGGTGCAAGCGCCACTCCGTCCCCTTCATGCCCGGCAACTAATATAAAATTACTGATATTATTTACCGGGCCTATTATCGGGCCATTTGCGCAATAAGGCCTTAAGCCAGCAAACGCTCTAATAACTTTTATTTTTTTTAAACTCGGGATGATTTTTGAAGTATACTCGGCAATCGAGGTCATGCCATGAATGGTAGTTTTTGTATCAAATCCGACAAATTCGTGTGTTACCCCTAATACCATATTACCTTTCACCGTCTGACTGATGATCATCCCCTGTCCGTAATCATTCGACAAGCCGTTTTTATCCAGCACGACAGGTTTATGTTTTGCAACAATCGCTTTGGCGGACATTACGTATGAATCAATTAAGCGAGGTATAATTTCAGTAATTAATATTTGCCCCCGCCTCGGAAAAATTGGTATTTCGCAACCTAAGAGGCGACCGATCTTCCCAGAATATGCCCCTGTCGCACTTATTATGATTGACGGTTTGATATCGCCCTTGTCAGTTTCAATTTCCGTAATCCTGTCATTTTTTTTCCGAAATCCCTTTACTTTGGTATGTGTGAGAATACGGCCGCCATGTTTTTCAATTTTTCGAACAAGTGCTTTCAATAAGTAAAACGGATTAACCTCTCCATCTAATGGGCAATAACTGGCTGAAAGTATGTGAGACGACAAAGACGGCTGACGCTCATGTAATTCATCATAATCGAGAAACTCCACTGGTAATCCGGCATCGATTTGGGCTTGAGAAAATTTCCCCATTTCCCTCATTTGGTCTTCAGTCTCGCTTATAATCATTGAACCATGACGGGTATATTCAATGTTATAATCAAGTTCATCTGACATGGTCTTCCACATTTCACAGCTCTCTATGGCCTGACTGAGCTTTGGACCAGGTTTTTTAGACTGTGACATAATGCAGGCATCGTTAGCTCCCGAAGCTCCGGAACCGATTTCTTTTTGCTCTATCAAAACCACATCTTTACCTTGCTTACACAAATAATAGGCAATAAAACAGCCAATAACACCACCGCCTATTATGGCAACTTCGCAATCGTCTTTAACTTTGTTTGTCATGATATCTTCAATCCATATTGTTCATAGTAATTTAGTTTATTCTCAACAAAGCTCTGACTCTGTGTCTTAAACAAAACTAGCCTGATGTCCTAAAGCAGTTGATAACATTTTTGCTGAATAGAGTAGGGACTGAATAAATCGATCTTTATTTTTCTTATTAAAACCTAATTTTTCAGTAGAAATACTAATTGAAGCTATGATTTCGTTATTTTTACCCCTGATTGGGGCAGCAAAACATGCAGCTGCGGGATTCATTTCTGCATTATCAAAAATATAGCCGTCCTCCAAAGATTTCTTGATTTCTGTATAAAGACTTTTGGTTGATAATATGGTAGTTTTTGTATATTTTTTGAAAGGCCCTTTACCGATAAGATCCTCTATTTCTTCTATACTCATGTCCATGAGTAGCGCTTTACCTAAACCAGTACAATACAAAGGGATTTCCCTGCCCAACATAGCACGAGAATAGCGATTGTGTGGGGAATCCATACGGCAAATATAGATAGCTTTCTCATTAAAAATGCGAGCCATATTAGCATTGCATCCTGTTTCCTCCGCTAATCTTGGTAATTCTGAGCGAGCAACCTGTGACATTTGATCATAAGAAATTACTTGATTTGCTAAAGATAAGTGAGCAAGACCCAGTCTATAATTACCACTTTGGTTATTTTTGTTGAGCAGATGTTCTTTTGTCAGTGTGACCATTATTCGATAGGTCGTGCTCTGTGTCATGTCGCACATTTTAGAAATTTCAGAAATGCTCAACTCCGGGTTTTCATTAGAAAAGCACTTGAGCACATTGATACCTTTAATGATGCTGCGATTGTAGTTAATCTCTTTTTTCTTGTTGCTGAATTTTGTCATTTTGTTAGTTTTACTTTCTTTGACCATTTTATTCCGCTAAATTAAACGCAAGCCTCTTTTTTCACCTTAGTGCCTTGGAAATAATTCCAAGAAAATGCTACCATTAATAAAACTACAGCTATGATTGCACGACTCTCTATTGAACAAATTTGATGTCCCAATGCACAGAACAATCCGGTAAAGGTTACAATGACACGCAAAATGAAGGGTATCCTGTGAGAAATATATCCAACCGTTCCCATAGCAAAAAGAGTGATGGAACCACCAAGAACAACGACGGTTATGAGGATTACTGGTAACGATGCCTGAAGTGTCAGGCCAGGGGCAAAGACAAAGCTAAAACCAGCCATAAAACCGCCTATGGCCATTCGAAAGGCATGTGCGCCTGTCTTGATAGGATTGGCATTTGCTATTGCAGCTGCTGCATAGGATGCCGCGGCAACCGGGGGGGTTGCATCGGCCAACACAGCGAAATAAAAAACAAACATGTGGATTTGTAGCAAAGAAGCATCGGTTGTAGCAGCAAGGATTGGGGTTCCGACTGCTGATGTTATGATATAGGCCGGTGTTGTGGGGACCCCCATTCCAAGCAATAGGCAAGATATGGCAAGAAGAACTACAAGCGCTGTCGCCGAATTGCCAGCAATCCATGTAATGATCCCGCTAAGAGCAAGAAGTAGCCCGGTATGTGTCATTGCTGCCATTATAATTCCGGCACAAGATACTGCAACGGCTATAAGTGAAATTGTGGCCCCAGCTTCTGCAAAAGTTTTAAAAATGGCTATTGGATTTAGCCGTGTATGAGAACGTAACCAAGATACAATTACTATTCCTATTGCAGCAAAAAAGGCAGCATGGTACGCCGAAAAACGCATAACCATCATTGTCACTAAAACAATTAATGGAAGAACCAGATGAATATCAGGTAAAAGATCACGCCATTTGGGCATATCTTTTTTAGGTACCGGTTTTATGCCAAGGCGTTTGGCCTCAAAGTGAACGGTGACCAATATCCCAAAAAAATAGAGAATTGCTCCAATTGTTGCTGCCTTAACTATATTCAAGTAGGGCACCTGAATTAGTTCGGCCATGACAAAAGCGGCAGCACCCATTACAGGTGGCATGATCAAGCCGCCTACGGATGACGCCGCCTCAATTCCACCAGCCTTTGAGCCTTCAAAGCCCATCTTTTTCATCATTGGAATTGTCACTGAACCAGTAACAACAACATTGGCCACGGATGAACCGGAGGTACTCCCGAACAATGCTGATGTGATAACGGAAACTTTAGCAGGGCCGCCTGAAAATCTTCCAGCCACAAGGTTTCCGAAGGTCATGAATATCCGGCCGAGCCCGGATTTCTGTAAAAAAGCGCCAAATACCAGGAAGGTCGCGACAATGGTTGCTGAAATTCCTGTCAGCATTCCGAACAAACCGCTGCCATTCATCATATACATCGTTTCGGCTATTTGGGACAGAGGCATATCACGGTAGTACCAAATCCCTGGCAACATGTGTGCAACAAACATATAGCCCACTGCGCATGCTCCAAGAATTGATAGAGAAATGGAAAGGGCACGACGTGCACCTTCGAGCACTAAGAGGACCATTATTACCGCAAGGGCCACTTCCAGACCAGTGAGAGGCTCGATATAGACCGAACGCTCATACACACGATCAGGATTCAGATAGGCATAAAGCGGAGGGAGGAACGACAACACCGCCAAAAACCAATCCATAATGGTTGGCTGCTGCAGACTTGAAACCGCATCTTCCTTATCAAATTTACGACGTGAAGGATACAGAACAAAGATGGGTGGCAGAAAAAATAGCATGTGCAATGTCGCTAACGCCAATGGCTCAGGATAACCAAATCCGGCCCAATAAAAATGTAGCATTGCCGCAAATGATAACCATGTAGTACTGATAATTCCGCCTAAACCTGAAATTTGACGCATTCTGTTTTTCTCCAATCTTCAAAATCAAGGGTTGGCAGAAACAGTAGATAGTTTCTGCCAACTTTAAAAACTAATTAGTTCATATAACCTAATTCTCGGTATGCACGCTCCGCACCCGAGTGAAGCGGCACTGGCGGATTCTGCCAAGCAAGCTTTGGATCGAATCCTGTTAAAGCGGCATGGATATTTTTAAATTGATCTTGGTTTTTCAACAATGACTTCATGATTCTGTAGACCAACTTATCGGACAGTTTAGAATCGACCAGGATAACTGTTCCCATAACAGTAACAGGAATATCAGGTCCTCCCTCGGTTTGCAATTTTTTATAGCTTCCCGCAGCGATCTTAGATATACCATATCCGTAATTTTTATTGAGTTCCGTCATCAGTTTTTCTGGGAACGGGATCAATTTACCCTGTCGACGACCAGCTTCAACTTCAAGTGCAATACCTGTCGGAGCCGTTCCACAACCAAAAATAACGTCTACCTGTTTGTTTTGATAAGCAGAAATCAGCTGCGAATAACTGGCATGGATAACCTTACCACCGCTTTTTTTTATGGTATTGATGGGATTATTATAATAATCAAGCACCCTGATCAACGTTAGTGATTCTGAAGTTGCCCTTGGAGGTGATCCGACACGTATTTTGGGATCTGAAAAGATTTCGGACATTGTTCGTTTTTCATCAACCGGAACTATTACGTGAAATTGGGTGGTCATCCAGGTACCGCCAAGTGTGCGCAGATTTTCCGCAGGAGCCTTATACGGGGGCTCTCCTTTTAGTGCAGCCGCAGCCAAAAAGTCAATTCCCAGTGCTATTTGACTGATACCGCCGGCAATCTTGCTTGGGTTATCGCGCCCACCACCAGGAACGATTCGAATATGCAGGTCTTTGTTCTCATCCGTAACAATTTTGGACAACCCAGTGACAGCCGAAAACCAGCTGCCTCCAACCGAACCTGCCGACCATTCAATATTTTCTGCTTGAACCGTACTGAACGAAAAAGCTACCGCCGCAATCATTGAAAGTGCAACTTTAAGAATTGTGGATGTCTTCATTTCTTTCTCCTTTCGTTTTCCTTGATGTTGTTATGGGGGAGTCAATTTTATTTAACATACAACTTGGTTTTTGCATCCCCCCAATCAAGAGATTATCAATTGGTTTTGGTTCATTCAATTAGAGAAGTGACAATAAAATTTATTTTTCAACCGAACAATTCATAAATAAATTATATTATTCACATAATGAATATCTCAGTTAATATATTAACAAAATTAATTTGTCAATATATTTTAAAAAAAAATAAACCTTTTGAAAAGTTCAACGAAGGAAGGGAACAAAAAATTTCTTGGCAACACATTTATTATATAAGGATATGTGGAATACCTGACGGGAATAAAGCCAGAGTCATATTTGTCCCCTGTGTGCTATCACCGGTCAATTCCTGACCCACCAAAGGGCTTTATAGTGACCCGCCCTAAAAATATATGTTATGATTTAAGGATATTACAAACGTCCACATCCAGCCATTTCTTAATAATCTTAGCGGTTGCATGCGGCAACAAAACACTACTTGAAAATAAAACAATTATTTCAAGTAGTTAAAAATGTTTGATGAAACCAATTTTGAGACCACCTGTTTTAATAAAAAGAATAAAAGATATAAGTATATGCAATTATTATAAATTTTGTTTGGGGTGGGTCAAAAAACCGGTGGTGGGTGGGTCAGTTTTTTCCCGGTGATAGCACCCTGTGACAAGAACGGGGTTGGCTCGCCCTTTTATCAACAGATATTACCATAGCAGATGATGAAATAATAAGGCTGTACAGCAAACGCTGGGACATCGAAGTATTTTTTAAAATGTGTAAACAACATTTGAAACTGGTTAAAGAAATCCAAGTCCGGAACTATGACGGTTTGATCGGACACACTTCCCTGGTAATGGCCAGATACAATATATTGAGCCTATTCCAAAGGAAAAGTGTGGACCAACGGTCTTTTGGAGATTTGTTCAGAGCCTGCAATGAAGAATTAACTAATATAAATTTCCTTGATGCCCTGACAAGAATAATGCAACTGGCCATGGCTACGTTACGAAAGGCTCATAAATTGTCTGAGAGGGTCATAAATTTCATGCTCGATCTGTTAATGGGAGAAGCACTTGTATATTTCGGCTTTTCAAACAGGCAAATGCCCCAATTGGAAATGGGATAGAGATGAATTTACTTCTCAGAAAGTTGAGTTATTTATAATTACGGTGTGCAATACAAGGAGCATACAATATATTATCATAAAAATATTTTGAGAATTATAACAAAGGAAAAACAGGGTTAATAAATTCAGCTTTAACAATTTCCATGGCATTTTTAAATCCCCAGAAAGAGTCTAAAATTGTTTCTTCAGCGACTGCGTAGGACAACCTGAAATGTCCTGGACAAGCAAACTTGCTACCAGGAATTGCAAGAATATTATTATTTTTCAAAATATCCACGAACTGTAAGTCATCTTTAATTGGACTCTTTGGGAACAAATAAAACGAACCTTCTGGCACGTGAAGCTCATATCCAGCTGTTTGAAGTCTTTCACATAACATGTCACGACATTTTCGATAATTACTAATATCTATTGTCTCCTCCAGCAACCGTTCCACAAGCTGTTGTGAAAAAGCCTGCCAATCAAAACACGTCATGTCATTGGCCACATCTGCCGCACCTGAAATCATAAATATATCCTCTGCGTCAGGATGAATGGCAAGATATCCTATTTTCTTACCCGCAAGTGCCAAATTGTTAGAACACGATGTCAACAGAATAGAATGAGGATATGCATTGAAAACAGATGAGACTTCAACATTGTAAACAATTTTTGAATAGGACTCATCAGAAATAAGGTAAATTCGTTTTCCAAATCTAATACTGGCATTATCCAATATCTTTCCCAATAGCATGAGTTCTTTATGTCCATATACGCAACCGCCTGGATTATTAGGAGAATTGATTAACATCGCACGTGTATTTTTATTTATAGCCATGGCGATCGCATCCAAATCAAGATGAAAATCATCAAGTGATGCCACGGTTTTTAAATTTGCATTAGCAACAAAATCGTATTGATTATATTTTGGATTATAAGGTGCTGGAACCAAAATGTCTTCGCCGGGTTTTAAAAGGACTCGTAAAATTTTACATAGAGTCCGTAACTCTTCAGAAGTCATAATGATCAAATTGGGCGTGATCCCGACATTATACTGTCTGTTTAGGTAATTTGCTACAACCTGTCGAACACGATAGTATTCTGATTTCGACATATATTTATGTGAAGTAGTCTCACAGCTGTTCTGTTCCAATAATATCTCTTTTTCAATTTTTCGTGATTGAAAATCTGGGTTTTCAAAAGAAAAATCATAAACATTATCTTCGCCATATTTTTTTTTTGCCTGTATTCTTTTCTTTAACACTTTCCGGATGGCTGATTTAATCTCAATTATTTTATTGGAAATGGACATATGATTTTTTCCTTTCGTTTATTTTACAACAAATTGTTCCCATATTTAATATCTACAAATGCTATTTCAACAGCTTGCTGCATTCCTAATTATGAAACCAAATCAAAAAAAAGTTGAGTGCTCTCTGTCTCCTTTTCAGGGGACCGCATGGTGGCGATGACATTCCAGCCCTTTTCGTTAAATAGTTTTGCAGTGAGTTTTCCAAAGCCGGTGAACATTCTGTAATGGACTTAGCGCGCTAACGCGCGGGCTTTTTAATCTCTCATAAATTCCATGGTGTCTTGATTACAACAAGGACACCCCAAGACAGGCATAAAGCCTTCATAATATCTGCCTTCGAATTCAGCTATCCCTATCTCAACATCAATAATAGCTTCGTTAACGTCCATTTCACATTGGCAGTAGGAACAACGATAGCTGTACTCCTCCGGAGGGGGGCCGAACGGTATGTCCTCCCCTTCTATCAACTTTTTCTTGCCCATTCTTTACTTCCTCTAAATTCGAAAAAATATCATATAGAACACCATATTTAGGATGCCATATTGACATCAATTCCATTACACTTTTACAATATTGACATCTCATAGGATCTATTCCACTGACCTCCTGATATATTGATCGATATTTTTTCTATTTGATAAGCCCCTTTGACGGCTCGACCTATTCGCTTTATCCCGTTCTGAATCTCTTCAGACCATTTCTTATACGTTCTGGTCGCCTCCAAACCGTAATACCTTACTCGTTGGAAACTTTTTGGCATAATGTGCTGGACCATACGGCCAATAAACGTATACACAGGTACTTTCTCAAATTTCTTCGACTTGGTTCGATGGTCTTTATACCAGTATTTCACAGTCTGTCCATCGTAATTTACTATCCGCCTGACTGCTATCGGTGGAGAAGCAACATACTTGGCCAAATATCCTGCTAAACCTCTGCACAATTCCGGTACATTCCCTTTGCTGACATTTGCAACAAGTCCCTTGGGATATTTCTTCCATAACACGTTTAAAAGCTGATTGATTTTTGATGATTCAAAATATGTTTTCAACCAGTTGAACAAATGGTATTGCCACTTCTTATGAATCGTCTCATACTTGAAATAGCCTAAATCATGCCAAAGTCCTTCTTCGATACTTATGCCGCCGCTTGTCATTATAATATGTAAATGGGGATTGTATCGCCCTGATCGCCCATGGGTCTGAACAACCACTATAGTACCTATTTTCAACTTTGTTCTTTTTACCACACCGACAACATCTTCCAAATATTCAGCCCCACATTTCATAAAACCTGACAGTAAATCTTTATTAAAGCGCTCTTTGAAAAATACTGGTCTTAATTGTTCCGGCAGCGTTAATACTATGTGCCTGTAAATCACACCAGGATGCAGCATCCTACTTACTTGACTGATAAAATTGTCTACGTATTGCTTGGCACATGAAAGACAAAAACAACTTTTACAACTGAATGGAACTTTCCTCCTATCTCGGCCACAATTCATGCAAAAGTACTCGCTATAACCGTTGGAAGCATCTCTACAGCCAAGTATTTTTTGGACCGGTATCTCGTATTGGTCAATGTCATATTTTGGGTTTATTTTTTTGAAATTTCCCCAATGATCGCTGAAGATTGTTTTAAAAACATCAGTATCTGAAAAATCTAATTTTCTATCCGATAACCAAGTCATGACATCATTTAAACATATTTTTCCCGATATCACCATAATTGAATGATATGATGCGAAAAAATGGAAATTCCTATACTTTTAAAATAGTTTGTGACAATTTTATCTCCTTTGTTTGAGTTATCAATGTGACCAGGAGATAATAATAATTCGTGTATAGTTTTTCATTCACCAAAACAAAAAAATAGACCCAAAAACAAAGCCAATATGCATAGAAAAAATATCAGATGAATCATAATAAAGCAATTGAAAACTGAACATCCTGACTGGAACAAAATGACTAGGAAATCCAAAAAAAATGCTTCAACAAATTATGGATGAGGCAGTTAATAATTATGATTACTCTCAGACTTCGGACATCCCCATTCCCTATTACGAATAGTTTTCATTTCAATCTCTTTTCCTTTTTCATACAATACAATAACCACATGATTCTGGTCTCCCAAATCCATCCCTATTGTTATATTATTCTCCATGGCTGGTTTCTCTCCTTTTTTTGCAGCTTTATGACTGCGTATTTATTTAAGTTGGGCGTTATTATATCACAGCTCTTGGGGGGTGCTAGCCTTCTCATCTTTCCTATCTACAGTCGCTGAAGGCCTTTTGATCAAAGGCGTTGACTTCTTTTGGCAGTGGTGACTGCAATTAAAATCCGACCGGTGAGCACTTGTATTCTTGTGTTGCGAGTACCTTTAACCATCTGAATTAATAGAGCATTTTGACTTTCTTCGTGGAAGTGAATATCGCTTTAAAATTCAATAGCTTACAAGATATTTGAAAAATTCCAAAAAAAACTG
>Ga0307929_1001307_pt1 | contig 19365 bp, 22 predicted proteins | sample AceLakmetage1330_FD_203160 | JGI IMG/M metagenome (GOLD analysis project Ga0307929, IMG submission 203160) | Saline water microbial communities from Ace Lake, Antarctica - #1330 | ecosystem: Environmental > Aquatic > Non-marine Saline and Alkaline > Saline | place: Antarctica: Ace Lake...
CAAAAGCAAGACCTGCTTTTTTCATGAGAAAAAAGGCACCACCCCAGATCAGAGATGTAATAATGAACAATAGGTACTGCATAATAATCCTTATTGTCTATGCAAAAAAGATTTCTAAAGTATCACGTTTATCGAATTGACTGAACTCTTTTAATCATATTATTTTTACATGTAGGGGGTGCCTTGGTATCCACAAGGCAAATGAGTATTACCAAGGCGCACCAGTATAATTCATGATTGATGCCGAGCAGGTCATCACCCAAGACTTCTTCAACACAACACACACCATTTAGATTGGAATTCTGTTGACATATGCTCAATATTGATTATCTTAATGTTAAGCAAATTAATATTGAGGTAAATATGACACCAAACATAATCTCTGAACAAGAAAAAGTGGTTCTTAAGCTTTATACACAGCTGATGCGCGCAACCAATGCTGTAACAGAAAAAATGCACCGCCATCTTCTCGACTACAAACTTTCGATCAGTCAGTTTGGTGTTATGGAAGCATTGTATCACCTGGGGCCTTTATGCCAAAAAGATATCGGGGACAAAATTCTGAAAACAAGTGGTAATATTACCCTGGTAATTGACAATCTTGAAAAACGAAACCTTGTTAAACGTGAAAAAGACCTTGATGACAGACGTAGGATGACAGTGAGACTTACAGCATCAGGTCACCAACTAATTGAAAAAATTTTTCCAATCCACTCTCTAATAGCGCAACAGGTTTTTAGCGTTCTTGAACCCCAAGAGCAAAATATTCTGGGTTCATTATTAAAAAAACTGGGCAGGGCAAACACGCAATCTGCATACTTAAAACGGAAAGGAAATTCAAATGATCAATATAATCAAGTCAAAAAATAGGCATTTTAGTGATTTGGGATGGCTTAAAACCTACTGGCTTTTTTCATTTAGCAATTATCATGATCCTCAAAATATTTCACATGGCATGCTCCGGGTATTCAATGATGATATTGTTGAGGCCCATAAAGGTTTTGATACCCATCCCCATGAAGAAATGGAAATTGTTGGCTCTTTTCCATTTCGTGTGGGTAAAAATTACTAATGGTAGGAAATATTCTCGCAAGAATTTTCAAAAACAGAGTTTGGTTTTGCTATTAAAAATGGTTAAAAAAAGCTGTTCATATAGTGAAACGGAGTCGAGAAATTCCAATCCACTCTGTAAACGCTGTTGTTTTTAAAAAGGAATTTCTATTCCTGCTTTTAACTCCGCCAAAGCGATGGAAGGAAGGTTAATTCTTTTTGAGGCTTTATTCAAAAAAAATTATCCTTCCTGGAACTCGCAACCCAACCGTAGGGCGGGAGATTGATGACACACTTTTATGTGCATTTTAAAAATTATTTAATCCACCAATCACCTGAAACCGAGAGCCTTCACAACTAATCACTATTCAAGCTTTCTTGCTAATGCCTTAAAAACCCAATATAATTAAAATAGAGCGATTCCTTTTTACAATACTGATATGGAGTTTGAAAAATAATGTTTGAGAGTAAGCTATTCGAAGCAGCCCTTGCAATTCAGAGCCCTTGGTTCATAAAAGATGTTGAGTTTAATGTAGAAGCTAAACGTTTGGATATTTATATTGATTTTAAACGTGGTAGTACCTTTCCATCTGGAAAATTAGATAGTTCTGAAGAGTATAAGGTCAAAGACACTTTGGATAAAACGTGGCGGCATTTGAATTTTTTCGAACATGAATGTTATCTTCATTGCAGAACTCCAAGGATTGATTTTGGTAATAATAAAACGGAATTGATATCGCCACCATGGGCCGGAATTAATGCTGGGTTCACCCTGCTTTTTGAGGCCTTGATCATTGAACTTTGTGCCCATATGCCTGTACATTCAGTCTGTCAAATTATCAATGAATCGGATAACAAAATATGGCGACTTTTAGGAAAATATATTGATAAGGCACTAGAATCTGAAGATTATTCCCATATTACAGCTATTGGCATGGATGAAACCAGCAAAAGCAAAGGTCATAATTATATCTCCTTGTTTGTAGATATGGTTAAAGGGAAGACGGTTCATGTGGCTGAAGGTAAAGATCACAAGACAGTGAAAGACTTTGTCCTGGCGCTCGAAGACCATAATGGTGATCGAAATCAAATAAAAGATGCAAGTTGTGATATGTCCCCGGCATTTATCAAAGGTATCAAGGAATATTTGCCAGAGGCCAGCATCACATTTGATAAATTTCATATTTTAAAAGTCATCAACAAAGCCGTAGATCAAGTTCGCAGAGAAGAAGTGTCATTACAGCCAATTCTCACAAAAACGCGCTATGTGTTGTTAAAAAATCATAATAATTTGACTAAAAATCAAAAAGATAAACTTGATGAGCTTAAGTTGTCAAAATTAAATTTAAAATCAATCAGAGCTCTCCACATTAGGGAGAATTTTCAGGAAATATACAAAGCTTCTTCAGAAGAGGAGTTTGAGACCTTGTTGAAAAAATGGTACTTCTGGGCAACCCATAGTCGCCTTGTTCCAATTATAAAAGCAGCCAAGACCATTAAAAACCACTGGGATGGTGTTCTTGAATGGAAAAAATCTCAAATCAACAACGGTATTTTAGAAGGTCTTAATTCAATCGTCCAGGCAGCCAAAGCAAAAGCAAGGGGATTTAGAACATTTCGAAATTTTAGAATTGTTGTTTTCTTGCTAACCGGTGACTTGAATTTTCAGGCGGTAAATCCGAACGTGACGATTAAGTAATTAAAATGACTTACACACATGAAATGGAAAAGAACCAAATTGTTTCTATTGTTCTTGATGGTGAAATGGAGCATAAGGATACCATGGGTAACGAGATGGTTATCCGTAAAAATGATGTACAGCGTATGACTGCTGGAACGGGCCTATACCACTCTGAGAAAAATAACAGCGATCACCCTGTACACTTCTATCAGATCTGGATTAATTCAGATAAAAAAGGTCTTACACCTTCCTATGACCAGAAAACGTACAGCCCTGATTTGTGGAAAAATGACCTGGCGTTGCTGGCATCTGACAAGGCAGATGAAGGAGTGGTAACCCTGAACACAGACGCTTCAATATATCGCACAGAACTGGATAAGGGTAAAAATGTTGAATTCAAAGTCGGGAATAAAAGAAAATACTTTCTATATGTCATCAACGGTACAATAGAGATCAATGGGAAAAAAATAAATAAAACCGATCAGGCCAGAATCAGTGAAGAAACATTATTGCGTATAATGGCCATTGAAGCTGCAGAACTATTATTAATTGATGTTCCCGCATGAAGTGGGGCGCTTTTAAAATACACTGACTTTAAAAGGAGTAACTATGAATTTTCAAGAAATAAGCAAAAACAGACGGTCCATAAATTTTTTTAATACAGACAAAGATGTATCAGAAGATCTTTTAAGAGAAATGGTGGAAATAGCAGCAAACACACCATCAAGTTTTAATCTTCAACCATGGAATTTGATGGTACTACGGAATGTGGAAGAAAAGAAAAAGCTTCAGTCACTAGCTTGGGATCAACCCAAGGTTACAGAGGCACCAGTTGTTTTGATGGTTCTTGCAGATAAAAAAGGCTGGGAAGAAGGCAACCCTGTCTTTGAAAAAAACTGGGAAGAGATGCTAAAATCTGGAGCTATGGGACTGAATCAACGAGACTGGTTTCTTAATGCAACAAACTCACTTTACAATTGGAATTCGGATGCAAATCTTGCTTTCGCAGTCAAGAATACTGGTTTCTTTGCAATGAGTCTGATGTATGCAGCGACAAGTCTTGGGCTGGAAACACATCCCATGGACGGATTCGATCATGAGGCTGTTCGAAAAGAATTCAAAATCCCTGATAATTATTGGATTCCGCTATTACTGGCGGTTGGCTATAAGAAAGAGGGTGTGGAATTGCACCCCGCTAAATGGAGAAAAACGTACAATGAAATAGTGGTTTCATTTTAGGGTGGTGGATATAATTAGGACTTATTCAAATATTGCTGGGTATTAGGACAGGATCAACTGGTTAATTTTTTATAGAAAGTTAACCAGTTAGTGTTACCATGGTTGGATACAATTCTGAATATGGTGGACCATAGAAGGCAATGCTGTCAATATGTTGCAGGACCAACACCATCTGTTTTTTATCGATGGTCACCAGAAACTCCACCAATTCCAACACGGTACAGGAAGTGCTGATAACATCACCATGGTAGAAAATGGACATAATTTTTTTAATCCTTTTAAAAAAAAAACTGATTCTGGATAACCTGCTGTTGTGTGGATTGAATCAAGACCTCAACAAGGAGAGATAAATGGAAGTTTCTATAACATACTGTGCTGTTTGAAATTACAAACCCCAGGCAGCCAGTTTGGCTGCCAAAATAAAACAAGCCCTGGGTATAGGGTCTGAACTTATTCCTGGAGGGCAGGGGATATTTGATGTCGTGGTTGACCGTGAGCTTGTTTATTCTAAGTTTAAAACAGGTTCATTTCCAGATGAGGATCAACTCATTAATGAACTGGTTTCGTTATACGGCATAAAGTAAAAGTCAGGATGCTGAAATAGACCAATACCACATATGGTATTGCTCATCTCTTTTGGGGATGGTGTCTGTCACCGATTTTTTTGAAAAACTGGTTAAGATTGTAGGGAAAGTTAACCAGTTGTTTTTTCTTGCAGGGCAGCGTCAACGACTCTGCTTAGCCTGCTAAACCGCTAAAGCTGCTAAAATTCTGTCATTGTGTGGATTCTGCATGGCTAATGTGGACAAAAGAAAGCCGTTAGCCCCTGTGATACAGGTTTTGTAGAGAAAATTCATACTTTGAAAAGAATATCAACTTTAGCAGATTAACAAATGGCGCAGACGGCTCTCAATGCGATTTTGACACCGTATCATCTGGAAAATTCTTATGACCAGTGATCTGCAATATCAACATCAATAACCACGGGAGTACTCTGCAGATAATCCAGCACTGCCTGAAGAATCGGAAAAGTTTTGACATAATATTTCAAGGTTGTTTATGATATTTAATATGCAATGCTTTTTTTAGAAAAACCTGGTTGCCTGTCAGGCCTGAACCTGATAGGTATTCCCATATGATTTTAATTCTGTTTGCGGAGGTCCCATGAAAAGAATCGTAAAATGGAGTATCACGGTTGTGATTGTAGGGCTCCTTGGAGTTGGTGTTTACTTTTTAAATGGGGCACTGCCCATTGGAACCGGGTATTCAGCCAAGTATATCTGTTCCCAGGTGTTTTTGGCAGACCGTAACCCAAGGCTTGTATTTGAACAGGATGTCAAGCCTACCCATCTTTTGTTTCGACCCGTAACGACTAAGGTGGATTATGAAAAGAAAACTGTGACTGCTAAAGCCTTTGGTTTGTGGAAACCCATGACAGCTGTTTATAGGGAGGGATGCGGGTGTACCCTTGCTGTGGATACCAGCAGGGATGAACTTTTAGACCAGGCAAAGGATATTGTTCCGTCCAAATTCCAGAGAAGTGAAGAGCCCTGGCCAATTGGCACAGGGGTTGATCTTGAAAACCTGCCAGAATCCGTGGACAGGGAAAAAATTAAAAAAGCAGTTGCAATAGCCTTTGAAGAGCCGGGTCCCGATACAAAGCGAAATACCCAGGCAATCGTGGTGGTTTTGGGGAACCAAATTATTGCGGAACACTATGCGCCGGGTTTTACCAAGGAAACGCCTCTTCTTGGGTGGTCCATGTCCAAAAGTGTGACCAATACACTGACGGGGATTCTGGTGAAGGATAACCTCCTTGATATTCATGCTCCAGCTCCGGTTGATGGCTGGAAAATCCCAGGGGACCCAAGAAATGAAATCACCCTTGATATGATGCTCCGCATGTCCACCGGCCTTGAATTCGAAGAGGTATACGGCCCGTTTAAGGATGCAACAAATATGCTTTACGCCAGCAGGAGCATGGCTGATTTTGCAGCAGCAAAACCTCTTAAATATGCCCCGGATACCCATTGGTCTTATTCCAGCGGCACCACCAATATAATCGCAAGAATTATTAAAGAAAAGGTGGGCGGCAGCCTGGCAGACTTTTACAGGTTTTCAAGGGAACGCCTCTTTAATAAAATCAAGGCCTATTCAGCGGTTATAGAACCAGATGCCTCCGGTTCCTTTGTAGGGTCCAGTTATATGTTTGCCACGGCACGGGACTGGGCGCGGTTTGGTCTGTTTTTGAAAAATGAGGGTGTCTGGGAGGATGAGAGGCTTCTGCCGGACGGGTGGGTCGCCTATTCCACCCAGCCTACACCCCGCGCCCCCATGGGAAAATACGGAGCCCAGTTCTGGCTCAATGCTGGTGACAGGGAGAACCCCAAGAATCGAAAATTTCCGTCACTTCCCCGGGACCTGTATTATTGCGGCGGATTCAATGGCCAGATTGTGGCCGTCATTCCATCATGGAATGTGGTGGTGGTCCGGTTGGGAGTTACCCATGACGATTCCTGGGATCATGAAACATTTATAGGGCAGGTTCTGGACGCCATCCAGAAATAGTCATCTGTTTTTAGGCATCCCATAATTTAAAAAATAGAAAAGGTCTCAAAGGAGAAATTTCCTTTGAGATTTTTTTATGCTCAGTTGACTCCCAAGGTTGTGGCGGCTAAAAATCGGCTTGACAGAACATCTTTCCAACCAGCGATCATCAATCCGGTAATCAACAACGGTATCAAATGTTGACGCCGAATCTGCCACGTATTTTGTTTGACCAACCAGGATATCCAAAGAACTAAGACGCCACCAAACGTGGTACTGGCTCCGATTGTCAGCGGGCCAAAAGCAAGACCTGCTTTTTTCATGAGAAAAAAGGCACCACCCCAGATCAGAGATGTAATAATGAACAATAGAGACTGCATAATCATCATTTCTGTGTACCATTCAAGCGCCTTAAATGAAACCTTTGATTGACGAAGAACCGCTTATCTGTCAATATTTTATACCCATCAAAACCTGATGATAAAGAGGTAACCCCATATGTTTAAAAAAAAGATACCCTCCTGGAAAAAAGATACCGTGACAACAGATGCGGTATTAAAAAAAATAAAGCCTGGCATGCATATTTTCATCGGTACAGGCACAGCAGAACCCCGAACCCTGGTAAATGCCATCATGACCGCCGAGGGGTACCACCTGGATGATCTGACCCTAATCCAATTGCTCAGTTTTGGAGATGCCATTTCCTTTAAGGCTCTGGAATCTAAACGCTACCGTCTTAGAACCTTTTTCTCGGGCTGGGTCTCGGCCGAAGCCATTACCGCAGGTCAGGTGGATATGATTCCCTCAAGATTTTCTGCCATCCCGGCTCTGATGAAGGAAGGCCAGGTCCCCATTGATGTGGCCTTTGTCCAGATCACCCCACCCAATGAGGCCGGGTTTTGCAGCCTGGGCGTTGGGGTGGATGTGGCAAGACGGGCCATGGCCCATGCCGATCTGGTTGTGGGAGAGGTCAATGACGCTATCCCCTTTACCCTGGGGGACACCTTTGTGGACATAAATGACTTTCACATGCTGGTGGAAGCCACGGTGCCACCCTTTTATTTCCCCAGGTACCCGGTGGAACCGGTCTTTGAACGAATTGCCGAAAATATCGCCTCGGTCATTGAGGACGGATCCTGCCTGGGCTTTACCTTTGGGCCCATTTTTGAAGCCCTTTCCAAATGCCTGTCCCGAAAACAAAACCTGGGCATCCACACGCCTTTTTTCACCGATGCCCTCATGGAACTTGTGAAAAGCGGAGCCGTCACCAACCGCCAAAAAGGGATGTTCCGGGGAAGATCCCTGACCGCCTATGCCCTGGGCAGCAAGGACCTCATGCAATGGCTGGATAAAAATCCCATGGTGGAATTCCAGAGCATTGACAAAGTGTTCAACCCCATGGAAATAGGACGGAACCGGCGGTTTGTCATGATTCTTCCGGTCCGCCGGGTGGATCTATCCGGCCGGGTGGCACTGCACAACAGCTCTGCCAGTGTTTCGGCAGGCCCGGGACAGATTGCCGACTTTCTCAACGGGGCTGAAATCTCCCCGGGGGGATATACCATTGTGGCCCTGCCCAGCCGAAACCGGGAAGGCATCCCCAATATCCGGCTCTTTCTGGATGATTCCCCGGATCTGCTGAGTCTGCCGGAATCCGTGGACCTTGTGGTCACGGAACAGGGGGTTGCCCATCTTAGGGGTCGGACCCTGAGGGAGCGGGCCCAGGCCCTCATAGAAATTGCCCATCCCGAAGACCGGCCCGGGTTGGTGGATGGCGGAAAAATGGAAAAACTGCTCTACCCGGATCAAATGTTTTTGGCGGACAGCGCCCATTTCTACCCGGCCGAGATTGCCATCCAGCACCGGTTCAAAAACGACCTCCATGTCCATTTCCGGGCCATTAAACCATCGGACGAAGACCAGATGCGCAGATTATTCTACCGATTTTCAGACAAGGCCATTTATTACCGATATTTTTCTCCCATTAAAACCATGCCCCACACAAAAATGCAGGCCTATGTCAATATAAACTACCAAGACATTCTCTCGGTGGTGGGTCAGGTGGGAGAACCCGGCCAGCGCACCATTATTGCCGAAGCCAGAATTGCCAAATACCCGGACAAACCCTTTATGGATGTTGCCTTTGTTGTGGATGAAGAATACCAGGGCCATGGCATTGCCACCTTTTTATACCAGATGCTGGCCCGGCTTGCCAAGGAACGGGGAGCCGTCACCATGACCGCAGATGTTCTCTCATCCAACCGGACCATGCTCAAGGTTTTTGAAAAAGGACTTTTCCCGGTAACGGCAAAACTCGAAGGAGGGGCCTATGCCCTGAGTATTGATCTAACCCGGACCAACCCCTAAAAAGGAGATGAATTAAGATGACCGAAAAAACACATTTGTATCTGCTTTGGACCAATGACAATAAAATGACCGCCGAAAAAATGGTCTTCATGTATACGGTGAATTCCCTGACACAGGGGTGGTGGGAAGAGGTAACCCTGATCATCTGGGGGGCCACGGCCAAACTGGCAGCAGAAGACATACAGATACAAAAGATGATTTTGGATGCCATTGAAAAAGGGGTCCATGTAACTGCCTGCAAAGCCTGTACAGACCAGTTGGAGGTGACGCCCATCATTGAGGCGTTGGGGGTCGAAGTCATTTACTGGGGAGTTCCCCTTACAGACCTCTTAAAAAATAATGAGACCCTGTTGACCATTTAATCTGAACAAAGGAATATTAGCATGTCCCTTGAATCATGGCTCTTATATTTGTCTTTTGTTTTCATTGCCACGGCCACACCCGGGCCAGCGGTATTTTTCATCATGACAAAATCCAGCCTCCATGGATGGAAAAAAGCCAGTTTTTCCGCCCTGGGGAATATTTGCGGCCTGTTTATCCTGGGGCTAATTGCCGTCACCGGACTTGGAGCCATTCTGAAGGCATCTGAACACCTATTCAATCTGGTCAAATACGCCGGAGCAGCCTACCTGATTTATCTGGGCCTCGTTCAATTTTTTCAACGACCACATCATAAAATTGGGCCTGATCCTTTGAAAAACAAAAGAAAAACACCTGAAATTTCTTCTAAAATATTTATTCAGGCCCTTGGGGTGGCCATCAGCAACCCCAAGGCCATTGTGTTCCTGACCGCCCTTTTTCCCCAGTTCATCCTTATTGACCAGGCATTGATTCCCCAATTCATGCGCCTGGTGATGACCCTCATGGCATTTTCATTCTCTTTTCTTATGTTCTATGCTTTTCTGGCTCACACAGCAAAAAACTGGCTGGCAGCCCCCGCCAGACAGAAATGGTTCAGCAGAGCCAGCGGGTCCGCATTTATCGGATTCGGGGTTCTCATGGCAGCATCCTCCAGGCAATAAGAATGCCATTAAATTGTATAAAACTTTAATTTTGGGATAGAAAAATACCCCTAAATCATTTTCAAACAAAGACTTGAGATAGTATAATGCAATTGATGGCTATTCCTCGTTGATATGAGCCACATATCGCCCCCGCCCCGCTTTTTTGGCCTCATACATGGCAAGATCCGCATTTTTTAACAAAGTGCGGGGGCCTTTTGTTGTCTGGTCCAGAAAACAGATCCCGATGGATGAATCAATAAAAACCATGGCAGATGTTAACTTAAACGGTTTTTTTATACTGAGCAATATTTTTTGAGCAATGGCGTATGCCTCTTTTTTATTCTGCATATCAGGTAAAAGAACAACAAACTCATCGCCGCCAAGACGAGCCGCAATACCAGAATCTTTGACAACCTCCGTTATGCGCAATGCAACCTGGCCTAAAAGAGCATCTCCTGCATCATGGCCATGGGTGTCGTTAACAGGCTTGAAGTTATCCAGATCAAGGAGAATCAATGCCAATTTTTTCCCCTTTTTTTGAGAAATCTCAAAGAGGGCCGCAAGTTTTTCATAAAAAAGCCCGCGATTGGGCAAGTGGGTCAATGGATCATGTTTTGCAGCATGAAGCTGACGGCTTGTTTTTTGAAGGTCATCGTTCAAAAACTCCAGATGGAGCTCCCGCCCCTCTTTCTGGATCATCAGCATGGCAATATTTTCAGCAAGCGCCCTGAGTTCTTCATCAATATCCCGGCGGACCGAGTATGCAAACAATTTTTGGCCGGTTTCCATCTGGGCCCCATAGGAATTTGCAGTGATGATATCGCGCACAATCTGGTTGAGTTCTTTTATATCAGACATTACACCCCAACTGACCGCAGCCGGCAGCAACGGATCGGCCCCGGCTCCAGCGCTTAATGACCATTATCCCCCTTGCCGACAAAAAATCGGCAAATTCATGCATCTGACCATCACTGGGACTCGCATAGTCAAATCCCTTGACAGGGTTATAGGCAATAAGGTTAAGCCGAACCGGCAACGGGTGAATAAAATCAGCCAGGAGATCTGCATGGACAGGGGAATCGTTGAGCCCTTTGATTAAAATATATTCAAACAAAAAGATCCCCCGTTTGGCCAGGGGAAAATCCGCCAGGCTCTTTTTTAAACGCGCCAGGGGAAAGGTTTTGTTCAGGGGCATGAGCCGCGAGCGAATCGTGTCATTGGGTGCATTGATGGAAATGGCCAGGCGAAGACCCGGCATGGCAAGTTTGCCCAATCGTTCAATGCCCGGAACCAGCCCCACTGTGGACACGGTCATATGGCGCAGGGCAATGTCAAAGCCCTGCTGCTCGTTCATGACCCGGATCGCGCCCATAAGGTTATCAAAATTATCCAGGGGCTCACCCATGCCCATGAACACAATATTTTTAATATCTTTTTTTAAGGTGTGCCGGGCATTGTAAACCTGGCCGGTAATCTCGGAAATACTTAAATTTCGTTTAAACCCCATGCGGCCGGTTTCACAAAATTTACACCCCATTTTGCACCCCACCTGACTGGAAACACAAAGCGTATTATGCCGGGTCATGGGAATGACCACCGATTCAATTTCAAGGCCATCTCCCAATCTTGTGATAAACTTTGTCAGTTCTCCTTCGTCAAAGGTTTTCACCACCTCCCCCGGATTGACAGATACCTTTCCCGCAAGAGCCCGAACAAACCGAGGGGAATCTAAAAATTCCGGGCTGAGGAGAAACGCTGTATTTCCCTGTTTAAAAATATCCCGAAAAAGGGCATGGGCATGGAATCGGCCCTTCCCATACTCCTTGTCAAAAGTCTGGATCAGCCGCTCCAATGTGAATTCTAAAATATCTATCATTATTTACCTTGTATTGTTCTCCAATTTAAGGCTATGAAATACCAGATATGATCTGATATTTCCATTTATTAATTTTTAGAGGCAACAGCAAATGTACCCCTTTTAAACCGCATTTACCGGCTTCATCAAGAAATCTTTAATCCCCAGGTCCCTGGCGTTGTCCCGGGTCATCCCTTCAGAATAACCAGTCAAAAGAATCACCGGGATATCCGGTTGGAAAACCAGAAGCTCACCGGCCAGGGTCTCTCCTGACATTTGGGGCATGTTCATATCTGTGATGACCATATCATAGGTTGAAGGGGAGGCAACAAATGTTTCAAGAGCTTCCTTGCCGGAAAGCCTAGTTGTCACCCGATATCCCAGGACTTCCAGGATCAGACGTTCGATGCGAATCACCTCTTTTTGATCATCCACCATGAAAATGGCCTCGTTGGCAGTATCGGTGATGGCCCGGTGAATTTTTTCTGTTTTTTCCAATTCTTTTTTATAGTCCACCACCGAATTCTTCATATCATAGAAGGTATCTGCCGTCCGCTGTATTTGGTTAAAGACCGTTTTTATCCTTGGAAGGGAGGAATACTCATTGTTTTTAATATGCCGGGCCTCCCGGTCCAGTTCTGAAATGGGCCGGATAAGCTGACCGGCCAGCATCAGACCGCCAATGGTGGCCAGCAGCGAAACCGCCAGGGTTAGCCTTCCTCTGATCTTGATGAATCCCGGTTGACATAGTAAAAATCTCCCCCGGGAGTAGCAAAATAGATGCCGGCAAACTGGGGATACAGCTCAAGCTGATCTATAAAATACAATTCCAGTTTTTCAATCTGATCCTTGTCCGCATTCACAACCTGGGATGAGATGAGTCGTTTGGTCAAATGGGCAGCTGGGTTCCCCAGACAAGAACGATACACCCAATAATCACGGCCCAGCGTATGGAAATTTTCACACTACCTCCTGATCCACAATTCGTTTCAGGCAAATTAGTACTTTAAGATGGAAATTGTCAAGCTGGTATTGGAAAAGGAAATATTTTGTTTGGGAAACCCGTAAATTTCTGGTATTAAAATTGGGGTATTAAGGTCATCTTGACAAGAAAAATCACTATAAGATATTTAAACCCTGTTTCCTTTGTAATTGTTTGAGGATGAAACCAACGATGAAACCAACTGAATACCGATTTGAAACAAAAGCCATCCACGACGGAATAAAAGACAAGGATTGGGAAGGCGCCACCCTGCCTCCCATTTTCCAATCCGCCGCCCATTACCACGAGAGTGCAGACAGTTTGAGCCAGACCTTTGCCGGCCAAAGCCAGGACCATATTTACATGCGCCTGAGCAACCCCACCAACCGGTTTTTGGAAGAAAAACTGGCCTCCCTTGAATCCGGGAAAGCTGCCGTGGTGACCTCCTCAGGGATGGCAGCCATCAACAACTCCTGCATGAGCCTGTTGCGTGCCGGGGATGAATTTGTTGCAAGCTCCTCCCTGTTCATGTCCACCTATGGTCTGTTTACCAATATTTACAAGCGCTACAATATCCAGGTCAAACTGGCGGATCCCCTTGATCCGGGAAAGATTGAGGCCGCCATCAACGAACGAACCCGGTTTGTTTATATTGAAACCATTACCAACCCGGGAATGGAAATTGCCGATATTCAACGCATTGCCGATATCGCCCACAAAAACGGGGTACCGCTTCTGGTGGACAACACCCTGGCATCTCCCTGGCTCTGCCGGCCCATTGAACTGGGAGCCGATATTATCCTCCACTCCACCACCAAATATTTTTCCGGCCATGGGGCTGCCCTTGGCGGTGTGGTGGTGGATGCGGGCAATTTTAACTGGGAATCAGAGCGGTTCAAGGATTTTGCCCCTTTTGTTGCCCAGAAAGGGGAGTTGGCATTTCTCCACCGCATGTGGAAGGAATACCACGTCAACTTTGGCACCACCCCGGCCCCCTTTCATTCCTTTCTCACCGCCATCGGTCTCACCACCATTGGGGTCCGCATGGAACGTCACATGGAAAATGCGGTTAAAACCGCCAATTTTCTGCAAAAACACCCCAAAGTAAGCTGGGTGAATTTTCCGGGATTTGAGGATCATCCCTGCCATGCCATGGCAAAGCAACAGTTTAATAACAAGGGTTTCGGCACCATGCTGACCTTTGGGTTAAAGGACCAGGAGGCCTGTTTTAAAATGATTGACAGCCTTTCCATGATCTTGAACATTGCCAATTTGGGAGATTGTAAAACCCTGATCATCCACCCCTATTCCTCCCAATACATTTCCTTTCCGGAAGAAATAAAAAACAAACTGGCAGATCCCTGCCTGCTGCGATTTTCCGTGGGAATCGAACATATTGATGATATCTGCGCCGACCTTGAACAGGCCCTTGAAAAGGTCTGATGAGCGGATATCCGGGACAGGATCCAAACGGCACCACAGTGGAACTTGTTGAAAAACAAGCCTTCACCTTTGCCCAATTGCCAGACAAGTTAGCCCTTGAAAGCGGTGCCACTTTAGGTCCTGTCACCATTGCCTATGAAACCTGCGGCACCTTGAACAAAGATAATTCCAATGTAATATTGGTTCTCCATGCCCTGTCCGGGGACGCCCACATGGCAGGCCTCTACAAATCGGAAAAAGGCAAACCGGAAAATACCAAACCCGGTTGGTGGGACACCATGGTGGGTCCGGGAAAGGGAATTGACACGGACCGCTACTTTGTCATTTGTTCGAACATCCTGGGATCCTGCATGGGGTCCACGGGACCTGCTTCCATTGATCCTGAAACCGGGAAGGAATATGCCGCTAACTTTCCCATGATCACCATCAAGGATATGGTCAAGGCCCAGAAGGCTCTGATGGATCATTTGGGGATTAAAAAGATATTGTCTGTCATCGGCGGATCCGTCGGGGGGATGCAGGTGCTGGAATGGTGTGTCCAATATCCTTCCATGGTGGTTTCCGCTGTTCCCCTGGCAACCACCTGCCGTCATTCCGCCCTGGCCATTGCCTTTAATGAAGTCGCCAGGCAATCCATCATGGCAGATCCCAATTGGAACAATGGCGCCTACTATGGCAAAAAAAAACCGGACATGGGACTTGCCATTGCCAGGATGATCGGCCACATTACCTATCTGTCCGATGAATCCATGCGACTCAAATTTGGAAGAAAACTCCAGAATAAAAATTCTTTGAGCTTTGAATTCGGTGCAGAATTCCAGGTGGAATCCTATCTTCAATACCAGGGCAATAAATTTATCAAACGGTTTGATGCCAATTCCTTTTTGTATATCACCAAGGCCGCCGATTATTTTGACCTGGCAAGGGAATATGGAAACGGTTCCCTTGTTAAGGCCTTTTCACGGTGCAAGGCAAAATTTCTGATGGTCTCTTATACCTCGGACTGGCTCTATCCCACCTACCAGTCAAAGGAGATGGTCAAGGCCATGAAAAAAAACAATCTAGATGTCAGTTTCTGTGAAATTGATGCCAAGTGGGGGCATGATGCCTTTTTATTGCCAGACCCCCGCCTTGACAACCTCGTCACCGGTTTTTTAAGGAGGGCAGCCCATGAATCCGTTGCGATATGATCTGAAAATCATTGCCTCCTGGATTGCCCCGGGATCAAAAATTCTCGGATTAGGATGCGGTGAAGGAGACCTGCTCTACTGGCTTAAAAGGGAAAAACAGGTCATTGAACGGGGGATTGAAATCAAAGAGTCCAAGGTGGTCAAATGCATTGAACGAGGACTCTCGGTTCTCCAGGGAGATATCAATGAAGAGATCGAAGATTACCCGGACATGGCCTTTGATTATGCCATCTGCTCCCAGACCCTTCAGCAGGTATATGAGCCTGCCACCTTGATCCGATCGATGCTCAGGGTGGCAGAAATGGGGGTGGTCAGTTTTCCCAATTTTGGTCATGTAAAAATCCGGCTGAAACTGATGACATCCGGCTGTGCCCCAGTGACAAAGGAACTACCCTATTCCTGGCATAACACCCCCAATATCCGGGTATTGAGCCTGGATGATTTTAAGGGATTTGCCGACCAGACCGGATTTAGAATTTTGAAAAAAGCCGCCATTAACACCAATGGCGGCCAGGGGAAAAGGGTCACGGTTCTTCCCAACCTTTTTGCCGGCTATGGTATTTTTTTAATCGGAAAGGAATAAAAAAGGAGAAAATCAATGAATTGGACCCCGGGAACCCTGCTTGAAATGTCTGGATACTATTGGAAAACCTGTACCCTCCATGCCGGTGTAAAACTGGATGTTTTTACCCTTCTGGGAACAGATACCCTTTCCGGAGAAACAATGGCAAAAAAGATGGGCCTGGAACAGCGGGGTCTGACCCTGCTGTTAAACGGTCTTACCGCCCTTGGCCTTCTTGTCAAGGACAAGGGATAAAAAATATTGTTCGCCTTGATTTTACCGGCCCCACCCAATCCGGAATTCTGACAGGGTGCCTGGAATAAAAATTTTAAATACCAAGCTCCTGGTTGATCTTTCTCATCCATTCCGGAAACACAAGATTTTCCTTTTTCATATAATGGGCACTATAGGGTTTAATATCAATTATCGGGCTCTGGTCAACCGCCTCCAACCCTTTGACACTCAATTTATTTTCTTCTCGTTTAACCAATTGAACCGCCGACACCAGCACCGGGTTGGGCCTGGCAGGACTGCAGGTCGCATAAATTCCCTGTAATGGGATTTCTTTTCTCCCCATGGGGTGGACCTGTTCAAGAGTTCGTTTTTCAGGACCTAAGAGGTGGGGCCAGTACAATACCAGAATATGGGAAAACGCCTCTATCCCTTTGAGTAAGGGTTCCCATTGTTTAAATATCACAATTTCGCTCAGGGTGTTCTCAATCTCTTGCTGCTGCTGTTTAAGTTCTTCCATTGAAGGCTTAAGCTCAAGGTTCTCTCGTGTGACCTTGAGACTAGGAACTTTAAGGGGGCTTTGGACAATGCCCACGGGGACAAGTGTCATTTCAGGTAAATTGATTTGTTCTTTCATCATCTCTCCTTTTCGAAACTCCTTTTCGACAAAAAAAATCAGGCAGCCCGTTCATCTGTTACAGAAAGGGTCGTTTTTTCAACTAAATCTTCAACTAAATCTTCTGGGTCTTCCCTGGGTATAACAATTGGAAGACCTTTGTGGCGCATTATATCGACCTTTACATCGTATACATCTTCCACCATTTGAGGGGTGATATCACAAATATTACCCGTGGAATAAATAGCGCCATTTTTTAAAAAGATATATTTATCCGCATATCTCATGGCAGTGTTCAAATCATGCATGGTCATGACCGCTGCCATATTATGGTCTTTAATAATATGGCGAATCAGCCCCAGGATATGGGTCTGATTTTTCAAATCAAGACTGGCAGTGGGTTCATCAAGAAGTAAAAGATCGGTCTGCTGTACCAGGGCTCTAGCAATGCAGACCTTTTGAAGTTCACCCCCACTCATCTGATTGAGATATTTAAGGCTTAATTTAGAAAGGTTCAGGTGACGAATAACCGCATCCACCTTTATCAGGTCGTCCTTGCTGACCCGGTACCGGATATGGGGTCCGCGGCCCATGAGAATGGCATCAAATACCGTCATTCTTGCGGCTTCGCTCGTCTGGGCCACATAGGCGATATGTCTGGCGACCTCTTTGATATTCATGGTTCTGACATTTTTTTTACCAACAAAGATATCACCGTGTTGGGGCATCAAAATTTTATTCAGGCATTTGAGCAAAGTGGTTTTCCCCACTCCGTTTGGACCGAGGATAACGGTGAGTTCTCCTTGTTGAATGTCAAAACAAATGTCTTTCAGAGTGTCATGGCTTTTATAACGAAAGGCAAGGTCGTTTACAGTGAGAATCATTTTTTATTTCCTCGTATAATCAGGTAAATAAACACGGGCGCCCCCAGAAAAGAGGTAAAAATGGATACCGGCAGAACATGGGGCAACAGTACCAGTCTGGCTGCGATATCCGATACCAGCAGGATCACCCCCCCGGCCAGGATTGAAGCTGGCATCAGAAAACGGTGATCGTCTCCAATGATTCTTCTGACGATATGGGGGGCCACAAGCCCTATGAATCCGATAATCCCGCAAAAGGAAATAATGACCGCAGTGACAAGGGAGGCTATCATCATGCCGGACAGTCTTACCATTTCCACCCTCACCCCCAGGCCTTTAGCAGTCTCATCCCCAATATCCATGGCATTATAATTCCATGAATTGGTCAAAAAATAAACCAGGGCAACACCAGTGATCACGGACAAAAAGGCAAGATCCGCCCAGTCTGTTCTGGCAACATCCCCAAAGGTCCAGAAAACCATGGCAGCCAGCTGTACATCATCGGCAAAAAACTGGAGCATCATTGTGCCGGCGGTGAACAATGCACCCAGGGCCACGCCTGTGAGGACCATGACTTCAGGTGATGATCCCCTTATCTTTGCAATATAGGTGATCAAACAGGCGGTTCCCATGGAAAAAACAAAGGCAGACAAAAGCGTCAGCAACGGATTGGATATACTGACGGCATCCCCCAAGGTGCTGGCCATGACACCGGACCCAAGGACCATGACGGAAAAGGCTGCCCCAAATGCAGCGGCATGGGCGATACCAAGGGTAAAGGGGGATGCCAGAGGATTCCTCAGCACGGACTGCATTACGGTTCCGGCACCGGCAAGACCTGCGCCGGCCACAACGGCCGTCAGGGTCTGGGGTAAACGGATATTCCAGATGATAAGATCAAATTGTTGTATCACATCTGCCTTCAGGAGGGTTTTGAACACATCTGTGAATTTGATGTGCACGGCCCCTGATGAAACACTTGCCACAATGGCAAAGAGCAGCAGTATCAGAATCGACACGATAAACACATATTTTCCCAGGGTATAGCGGGTGTATTCCTCAGGAAGCTGACCATCGTCAAAATGCATATTTTAAGCTCCTAATTTAAATCTATCCGTTCAAACACCATCTTTTTAAAGGATGTGTTCATCTGCTCAAACATGGGTTTTGACAGAAGAAAGGTATAGATCTGATCCGCCTTTTTTTCCGGGACAATATCAGAAAATTGTTTTGGATACAAAATTTTGCCAATATACCAGGCATCGGCCAGGATGGAACCAAAATTTTGTGTATACCAATTATAGGGCAGAACGCCGAAAACTTCTCGGTTTTCAACGGCTGTCAGCCCACCATAGACAGGATCATGTTTAAGCTCGTACAGCCCTCCCTGGTCCTCGCCCATCTGGAGGGTGGACAGATCTAAAAACAGCACATCGGGGTTCATTGCCAGAATTTTTTCCTTGGAAAAATTACTCTGGCGAAGGATTGTTGCCGTGTCAACGGTGTCGGCTATATTTTTCGCATTTATAAATTGAAACGGTGGATAATGGGGTTCTGTGGACGAAAAACCATGGGGCCCTTTAAATGCAATCCCCCCCACAAAACAACTCTTTTTTTGGGCATCGGGAATATCTTGTGTCCTAGCTTCCAATTCACTAATCTGGCTGTCAAAAAACCGGATCACTCGTTTGGCCCGGGCCTGCCTGTCCAGAGCCTGGCCCATAATGGTGAGCGC
>Ga0307929_1001308_pt1 | contig 19356 bp, 23 predicted proteins | sample AceLakmetage1330_FD_203160 | JGI IMG/M metagenome (GOLD analysis project Ga0307929, IMG submission 203160) | Saline water microbial communities from Ace Lake, Antarctica - #1330 | ecosystem: Environmental > Aquatic > Non-marine Saline and Alkaline > Saline | place: Antarctica: Ace Lake...
TGACGTCCTTTTTTGAATGAATAATGAGAATACTGCTCAATATTCTGATAAATCAACAATGTTGTTAAAGGATAAAATACTGTAATTATTGATTAATTTAAGATCCAACGGCCTGCTGGAACAATAGCCTTTAATTATTGTTGACTGACAAAAATCTCAAATCGTTCAATATGGATGATTATATATTGAAATGTATATTTAAAGAACTGGTCAGGGCTTATATATCGTATTGATAATTCAATAATTGTTTCTTTTTCTTGAAAAAAAATGTCATAGTATCTCATTCTATTTTCGTAATCACAAAATCAGTTATTTCTCATACTCCACCTTCGGATAATCATACTTAACTTCCGTTAAGCAGTTTTTTTGGGGAATAATATTTTTAATTTCTTGACAGCATATTATATTTTTTATAGTTAAAAGAATATCAAAATGGGACAAGTTCTCTCTTTTATTTCTCTCTTTTATTTCTCATTCTCTATCAAATACAAAGGAATCGCTTATGGAGAATATAATTTTATTGAAGATTCAAAAATTTTTTTCAAGAACACCTGAGAAAGTTAAAAAGAAAAATCAACGTCATTATGTTGCTTTGATGATAGCAAGCTTTTTTGCAATTATTACCCATAGTTCATGGATTCTTTTTTTTGGATATCTGGGCGTTAAACCTTTAGCCTATTTTAATATCATCAGTGTATCAATTTGGATCTTTGCTTATTTTTTAAATCGTAGAGGGTTTCATTATCTTTCATATAATTTTATGATGTTAGAAGTTTATTTACATCAAACCCTGTGCGTAATTTTTATTGGATGGGCAGCAGGATTTCAGTACCTTATTCTTTTAGTTATCATAGGTGCCTATTTACTACCTCATGGCCATAATTTTAATAAATTCATTATAGTTTCACTGGGATTTCTGAATTATTCAATTCTTGATTATCTGTATAGAACCGCTTTTCCATTATATATTTTAAATACCTCAGTAATAAAAGTTTTCAATTATAGTAACATCTTGATTTTTGTTCTGCTTATAAGTTTAGCTCTCTATCTCTTCAACGGTATAATGTACAAGTTTGAGAATGCTCTTCTTGATGAACAAAAAAAAGTTAACAATGCATACAGTTTGCTTTCAAAATATGTGGCGCCGCAATTAGCAGAAACAATTTTACATGGACAGATTGATTTGATATGGCAACATAATCGAAGGAAGTTAGCTTTGTTTTTTTCCGACATTAAAGACTTTACAAAGATAACAGATGCCTTAGAACCTGAAGATATGGCCAATTTGTTAAATGAATATCTTACAGAAATGAATAAAATCATTAATAAATATCAAGGTACCCTTGCTCAAGTAATTGGTGATGGTCTGTATGTATTTTTTGGAGCTCCCCAAAAAACAAATGACGAGGATCATGCAATTAGATGCCTAAAAATGGCTATAGATATGCAGTTTAAAATGAAAGAGTTAAATCAAAAATGGTTCGCCCTTGGAATTGACAAAGAATTACAAATCAGATGCGGTATAAATACAGGTATGGCAACAGTAGGTGGATATGGATCTTCGGAAAGAAAAGAATATACCGCTATGGGCATGCAGGTAAATATTGCAGCTCGACTTGAGAGTGCCTGTACCCCTGGAAAAATATTAATAAATCACACCACTTGGGTATTGGTCAAGGATGATATCCCTTGTGTAGAAAAAGGCGAATTTGAAATTAAAGGGTATCATCTACCAATTAAGGTGTATGAAGTTCAAGTATAATTTAAAATTTGCTTTTATCGAATCTCAAGAGTTACAAATACTTGCATCATTATGCTTTCAATTTTTTACGGAAATCTGTTTTGATTTACGTCGATATCTTTAAGATTTTTCACTGTGGACTATGTTTATAAGGCTTTTCCATAAACCCTGAATTTAAAAGGATAGACTATTAATAGTCTCAGTTTCTTTGAGTTGAAGCCTGGCACAATATATTGTGGTTGGGCCAAATACAATTTGGCCGATAGAAAATCCACTGATTACATTAGTAACAGGACTTTTTGGGTTTCCCCCAAACAACAGTTAATAATATAAAAAGTTGAGCCGAGTTTTTCCGGCAATATTCCTGGATTTTAAGGATTGGTAAATTCCTGTGGACTATCCCTGTTTATGGCTCACTTTTTCTATGATTTTCAAAGGTCTTTTCAGGCAGGTTCATATGCACTCTACGAGAATTGCTGAGGTGAAATTACGCTAGTCCAGGTCCAATTTTGCTTTACATCGATTACAGGTGACAACCCCCCAAAAAACTTTATTGCCGCATTCAGGACAAAAATAGCGCGCTTGTTCATCCTGGACCCATTGTTGTGTACCAACGGCTCTTCGATGGGGGATGGACCGCAATATCACTTTTTTCCCGACGGCCATGGGAAAATTGTCGATGATCTGACAGGGAAATTCGTCACATTCATGGCATCCGGTGATTGCCTTCCTGGCGGTACAATCCCGGATTTCACACTGGGTGCAATGCATGAACAGATCCTGGGATAAACACCCCTGGCAGTGGATATCCTTGGTTGACAGATCTTCACTGTTGGGAAGGGTGCCCTTGCCGGAAACCCCTCCCTTGTAAAGCCTCACCAGGCTTTCTTTGAACTTTTCATTGTTTTCACGAGCGGCTATGTGAATCGCACAGACCCCGCAGTACAACCCGCAAGGTGAAATAAAGTCCGGATTCGGTTTCATGGGTCTCCTCCTTTTTATAGATTCAAAACCTTTTAACAGTCAATCCGGAAGGCGGGAATATTGAGCAGGCACGGCTAATCGGATCCGTATTTTTTACGATAGGCATTGATTTTTTCCAGCATGGCATCGTCTAAAATCACCTGGCCGTCCATAACCTTGTTATGAAGATAGGTCGTGATATCGGAAATGGTGACAATGGAAAAAATGGGGATGCCCAGAACCTTTTCCACTTCCTTTAGGGCGTTTTCGTTGGTTTTCCCCTTTTCCTGGCGATTGACGCTGATGACAATCCCGGTTACCCTAGGGGTGTTGCAGGCCTTCAATACTTCCAGGGACTCCCGGATGGCCTTGCCGGAAGTGATGACATCATCCACCAGGACAAGCCGGGTAGCTGATGTCAAGGGCATGCCCACCACTGCACTTTTGTCTGCATAGGTTTTGGCCTCTTTCCGGTTGAAAACATATCCTTTGTCAAGGCCCATGTCGGACAGGGCGGCTGCCGCAGTGATGCACAAAGGGATTCCCTTGTAGGCCGGGCCGTATATCCCGTCAAAATTGTCTCCAAAGTGTTCCTGGATGGCCCGGGCATAATAGGTGCCAAGGGTTTTGATTTTACTGCCGGTGTCAAAGTAACCGGTATTGATGAAGTAGGGGGCGATCCGCCCGCTTTTTAATTCAAATTCACCAAATTTTAAGGCCTTGCATCGGACTAAAAATTCAATAAATTCTTCCTGGTATGTCATGGGGTTATCCTTGTTTATTTTCATTTAATAGGGGGTAAAATTTAAGTATAAATCTGTTTTTAACAATTGTCTGTAGTATCTTCTCTATATTAGGATTGGCAGCGCCAGGAAAAATACTGGTCCATGGAAACGGGTTTTCCGGACTTTAACAGGGCTGTTCGGTTAAAATCATCCATGGTGCGAAGCTTTGCTGAGTCAAATACCGGTCCATCCGTGCACACCACCTGATCGCCGCAGACACAGGCCCCGCAGACACCAAATCCGCATCGCATATAACGCTCCAAAGAAACCTGGCAGGGAATGCCAAAGGATTCACAAAGGGCAAAAATCCGGTGCATCATAATTTCAGGGCCGCAGGCATAGACCATTTCCAAAGGAGGGCGGCCGGTTTTTTGACGGGTGTTAATTTCCTGTTCCAAAAGGTCGGTAACAAATCCCTTGTGACCGCTGCTTCCGTCATCGGTGCAGACCTGTCTTTGGGTGACAAACCGATTGGGATACAAAATAAATTCTTTGGATCGGGCACCGTGAATAAAGAGGATGTTGGGGTGATTTTTGTCGGGTTGGGCCTTTTTTTCAAGGGGGAGTTCAAGGGTTTCAACCAGGGGAGCCAAAGGGGCCATGCCGCAACCACCGGCCACAATGGCAATGTTCTGACAGGATCCGACAGAAAATCCGTTGCCAAAGGGTCCCCGAAACCCCACAATATCTCCTGGCACAAGGGCCACGGCCTGTTTGGAAAAAATTCCCTTGGCTTCGATGGTGATGGCAAATGTTGTTGGGGTGTGTTGGGAAATGGTATAGGGCTTTTCGTCTATTCCCGGAATCCAGACCATGACAAACTGGCCGGGGATAAATTTTAAGGAAAATTCAAAATACAGGGTGGCAAAGGCCGGGCTGTTGATCTCTCGTTTAGCCACCCGGAGCATGACAGGAGCCTGATCGGTAATGGGTTTCATCTGTTACCCCCTTTTTTTTGAATGACATCCTTTCCATGGGCAGCGCCCCGGATCCCTTCCAGGGTGGTATCATGGGCGGAGAGCCAGGCGGCAAGCTCCTGGTTGACCTGATTAAAAATTCCCATGCCCCGGTATCGGACGCCGGATCCAATGCCCACAAGACTTGCCCCTGCCATGATCATTTCCACGGCATCTTCTCCCGTGGTAACCCCTCCAAGGCCGATGATCGGGATAGAAACGGCCTCGTAAATATCATAGACACACCGAACGGCAATGGGGCGAATCATGGGGCCGGACAGCCCGCCCTTTTTAAATGCCAGGACCGGCATCCGGGCTTCAATATCAATGACCATGCCGGGACCCGCCGTATTAATGGCGCAGATGGCATCAGCACCGGCTGCTTCACAGGCGCGTGCAATTCGTGCGATATCCGGGGCCTGGGGGGTCAGTTTGGCAATCAGGGGAACATCAATCACCTGTTTCACAGCTGATACCACATCAAAGGCCGATTGTTCGCTTACTCCGAATATCATTCCGTGCTGATCCGAATTGGGGCAGGAAATATTGATTTCAATGAAATCCGGGTGTTTGGCCGTAACAAATTTTGCCACGGTCTGGTACTCCTTTACCGATCCGCCATAAATACTGGCGTTCAGGGGAAAACTTCTTTGTTCCAGGGCCTGCCATTCTTCTTCCATGTGGGCATATCCCGGGGTGGGCAGGCCCACGGCATTGATCATGCCATGTCCCAGGTCCATAACCGTGGGGTTTTTATGGCCGTCCCGGGGGGCAGGCCCGATGGATTTCATGGTCACAAGGCCGCACCCGTTTTCGTGAACCCGTTCCAGGATTTCTTTATTGTTCCCCAGAACCCCCGAAGCCAGCACCAGGGGGTTCTTTAATTTTTTACATAGGAATCTAATTGTCATGGTGATGGCTCTTTTTAAAATTTGTCATAAAAAATCATGTCGTCTTCCACCCCGAGATCATACAGGGCATTGATAATGGCATCAATCATGGGCGGCGGGCCGCACAGATAGAATTCAATTTCTGTGGGATCTTCGTGGGCGCACAGATAGGAATCGCATAAATGATTGTGAATAAAACCTGTCATACCGGTCCAATTGTCTTCGGGGTCTGGATTTGACAGGGCAATATGATAACTAAAATTTTCATACCGCGCATCCAGGTCCCTGAAGGTTTCGTCATAGAACATCTCCCGTTTGGACCGGGCCCCATACCAGTAAGAAATTTTTCGTCGGGTGTGCAATCCGTCTAACTGGCAGAGAATATGACTTCTCAAGGGGGCCATGCCAGCACCGCCCCCGACAAAGCACATCTCCCTTTCGCTGTCTTTGGCCATGAAATCCCCATAGGGGCCGCTGATCTGGACCGTGTCCCCGGGTTTGAGGCCAAAGACAAAGGAAGACCCGAACCCCGGCGGAATCCCTTCGGTGCCCGGCGGTGGGGTGGCAATCCTGACATTCATCATCATAATTCCATTGTCATGGGGAGGGTTGGCCAGGGAATAGGCCCTGAAGCCTGCTTTTTTTCCTCTGGCTTTCAGGGCCAAAAAGTTATATTTTTTCCATTCACTGACATACTTGCTTTGAATGTGAAAATCCTTAAAGGTTAAATCATATTCCGGCACATCAATCTGGATATAGGCACCGGCCTTGAAATCCATGGGGGTTTCGGGTTTCAACACCAATTCCTTTATAAAGGTGGCCACATTGTCATTGGAGACAACTGTGGAATTAATTTTTTTAATGCCGAAAATGGATTCCGGAATTTTGATCTCAAGATTTTCCTTGACCTTGAGCTGGCAGGACAAGCGTTTATGGGTCAGCTTGTCTCTGCGGCTCAAATGGGCCAGTTCCGTGGGCAGGATACTCCCCCCGCCTGCAATTACCTCGCATTTGCACATACCGCAGGACCCGGACCCACCGCAGGCCGAGGGCAAAAAAATCTCCTGGCTTCCCAGGGCAGATAACAAAGAAGGATTACCGGCTACTTTCAGGGGTTTTTCCTTGTTATCGTTGATGATAATCTCATGTTCCCCAGCACTTGTGACCGTGGCTTCCACAAAAAGCAGCACCGTGACCAGGGCAAAGATGACGCCTGAAAAGACCAGTATACTGATAAGGTAAATCAATTGTCGTCTCCTTTAAAGGGTAATTCCCGAAAACATCATAAATGTCATGGCCATGAGGCCTGCAATGATCATGGTAATGCCGAATCCGTCAAGACCCTTGGGAACATCGGCATATTGGGTTTTTTTCCGAATGGCGGCCATGGATACAATGGCCAGCATCCAGCCCGTGCCGGAACCAGCGCCAAATACAATGGATTCCACCAGGGTATAGTGTCGCTCCACCATAAAAAGTGAGGTGCCCAGGATGGCACAGTTCACGGCAATGAGGGGTAAAAATACGCCCAAAGAGGCATAGAGCAAAGGTGAATATTTATCAATGATCATTTCAACGGCCTGGACAATGGCGGCAATGACGGCGATGAAGGTGATAAATTTTAAAAAACTTAAATCCAGATCTGGAAATCCGGCCCAGGCAAGGGCCCCGGGTGCCAAAAGACCGTGGTAGATAAGCCAGTTCACAGGACTTGTAACGGTGAGGACAAAGATAACGGCAAAGCCAAGACCTGTTGCGGTGTCGATATTTTTGGATACCGCAATAAAGGAACACATCCCTAAAAAATAGGCCAGGAGGATATTTCCGATAAATACAGAATTGATAAACAGACTCAATAAATCACCCATTTTTACTCCTTATTTCCCTGCCTTTTTGTTCAGGTTCCCTATGGTTATGATCCCTATTTTTATTTTTTTTCATGGGAGACGCCGGGCAAACTGTTCTTGAGCCATACCAGCAGCCCGATAATAAAGAATGCCCCCGGGGCCAGCACCATGAGTCCCATGTTCTGGTAGCCTAAATCAAAGAGAAATTGGGGAATGACGGGCAGCCCAAAAAATTTTCCAGAGCCCAGCAATTCCCGCACAAAGGCCACAACAACCAGGATCATGCCGTAGCCGATGCCGTTGGCAATTCCGTCCACAAAGGAATCAATGGGGTCGTTGGCCAGGGCAAAGGCTTCGGCACGGCCCAGGACAATACAATTGGTAATGATCAATCCCACAAAAATGGACAATTGTTTAGAGGTATCATAGAAAAAGGCCTTGAGTACCTCGTCGGTGACGATGACCAGGGAGGAAATGATGGCCAGCTCCACGATAATCCGAATATTGGAGGGGATTTTTTTACGCAAAGTCGAGATGATCATACTGGAAAATGCCGTGACCACGGTCAGGGCAACGGCCATGACAAGGGCAGTGGACATCTGAACCGTGACGGCAAGGGCGGAGCATATGCCCAATACCTGGTAGGCCACGGGATTTTCTTTCCAGATCCCCCGCACCAGTATTTCCATATAGTGGGTTTTATCTTTTAACATATCTTTTAACATCGGAGTCCTTTTCTTTTATAATGGGGTGTATCCTTAATCCTTTTCCTTGGCCGTCAGATTTTTCTGACGAAAGGTGATGGAGACGGATTCATATTGGGTCAGGGTGGATTTAATACCCTCTGAAAGGTATTTGCCGGTCAGGGTGGCCCCGCTGATACCGTCCACATAATTTTCCTGGTCCTTTTCAGGCAAATTGGCCACTTTTCCCTTGGCAATTCCCACGGAGACAAATTTATTCTGGGAATTGAGAATTTTTTTCCCCTTGAAGTTTTTCTGAAACCAGGCACTTTCAATCTCTCCCCCCAGGCCCGGGGTTTCGGAATGGCTGAACACAGAAAAACCGGACACGGTCTGGCCATCATTTTCAAAGGCCAGATATCCTTGGATTTTCCCCCAGAGGCCCCGGCTGTTGATGGGCAGGATATACCCCTGGATTACATCCTCTGTTTTATAAAAATACAAATGCATTGAATCTGAGGTGTCCGTTTCAATAATTTTCCCCTGGCTGTCCACGATGGCCGCCTGGATATGGGTGTCATAGAGACGCTTTATCTCTTGTTTGGATGGTTTCTCGTCGGGGTCAACGAGGTTGGCAGCCTTGAGAAGGTTGAGCCGTTTGTCCAGTTCAATATTTTCCTGCTGGAATCCTTTCAGGCCGCCAGCTGCTGCCGTTATTAACAGGCTACAGACAAAGGAGACCAGCAATGCAAATTTGATCACGTTTATCCTGGAATTTTTATCCGGCTTTGTTTGAGAGGTTTCAGACATTGGGTATCCTCTTTGATGTTTTGTATTTGATGACCAAATGGTCCAGCAACGGAGCAAACACATTCATGAACAGGATGGCCAGCATGGTACCTTCCACAAAGGCAGGATTGACCACCCGGATGGTCACGGTGAGAAACCCGATTAAAAAGCCGAATGCCCACCTTCCCGTATGGGTGCCCGGGGCAGAAACTGGATCCGTGGCCATGAAACAAATGCCAAACAAAAAACCACCGGCGCATAGATGATAGAGGGGGCCTGCATTGGCCCAGGATTCCTGTCCACCGGGGATGAGGTAAAAAAGGATGGCTGTTACCGCAAGGCCTGCAATACCCCCCAGAATAATGCGATAATTTGCAATGCCGGTAACCATGAGGAAAAGGGCTCCCAAAAGACAGCACAGGGCCGAGGTTTCGCCGATACTGCCCGGCACAAATCCTAAAAAAAGATCTGACAAAGAAAATCCTGAAGAAGACAGAACCCTTGTAATGGACTCGCCTTCAATCCCGGTGATGGCCAGGGCCGTGGCACCGGAAAACCCATCCACGGCATCCTTGGCAGCCACCCAGACATTTCCGGACAGGGTCACGGGATAGGAGAAAAAAACAAAGGCCCTGGCTGTCAGGGCCGGGTTCAATATGTTTCTGCCGGTTCCCCCAAAGACTTCCTTGCCGATCACCACTCCGAAGGAAATTCCCAGGGCCACCTGCCACAACGGGATGGTCGCCGGCAGGGTCAAAGGAAACAGCATTCCGGTTACCAGGAAGCCCTCGCTGATTTTATGTTTTCGGACACTGGCAAAGAGGATTTCCCAGAAAAGCCCTACCCCATAGGAAACAAGGAGTATGGGCAGCACGTAGCCGGCACCCACCAGAAAGGATTTACCCATGCCAAAGGTTTTGCCTGCGGCAAGACCGGACTGAAAGCCTGTATTGTACATGCCAAAAAACAGAACCGGCATCAGCGCAATGAGGACAAAGGTCATATACCGTTTAAGGTCCAGATGATCCCGGATAAAGGGCATTACAACGGTTTTCGGGGAAGGATGAAAGAAAACGGTTTTGATAGCATCAAACAGGGGTGACAATTTTTCAAATTTTCCAGACGCAGCAAAATGGCGTTCGTTTTCATCGAATATTTTTTTTAAGGGATTCATGCTTTGTCCTTATAATAGGAATCCATTCCATCGGATAGAATTTTTGTCAGCTCTATTTTGGAAGGACAGGTATACGAGCAGAGCCCGCAGCGGCAGCAGTCCAGGAGGCCGTATTCCAGGGCGGTTTCTATCTCATCACTGTGCAGGGCTTTCATGATAAAATTAGGCATCAGCCCATTGGGACAGATGTTTTCACAATAACTGCAATTGATGCAGGCCCTTTCTTCTCCATGGAGAGTGCAGTCCACCTGTTTGGGGCCCTTGGAAAAAGAGGATAAAAAGGCTCTGGAAACGCTTGTTTTGTCAATCCCCGGCCGAATGAATCCAAACACTTCTTCTTCCCCCGGGGTATCAATGATATTCAGGGTGTTTTCAAAAAAACCCAAATGGCTTTCCAGATCCGCAATTCTGCCGTTGAACTGGCCCGTGGTAATCATATCATTGCTGTGAAAACTACCGACCAGGGTCTTTATGGGGGCACCCTGCCGGGCCAGGAGGTGGGGTTTTTTTTCCCCCTTTTTTGTGATGGTGACCATTTTTTCAATGGGATATTGGCCGGTGAGCAAAAATTTTCCCATCATGACCAGATGATCTGCGGTAATAGACCAGGCTGTGTTCTCTTCGGATGATTTTTTTAAGTGAAAGAGAACCACGCCAGGATCCCAGGCCGGATAAGTATCCGGAACCTGGTGGGTGATATGGGCCTTGACAGGCCCAAGCAGATCAAGGCTGCTTTGCCGGGCAGTCACAATAATCCGATGGGAAAATCGTTTTAACAGGTCCAGGCCAAATTCAAAGGCCTCTTTTTCCCTGTTCATCAAAATTCCTGGGTGAGGAGAAAAAAAATCATTCCCGTTGAGGGAAATAATTATCATGGCTGGTGTATGGCTGCTGTCCGCCGTGTCCTTTGCCGGAAACTGGCGCAGAGACTGCCAGAGTCCCCCTTGTTTTAGTCTAAGGATCAGGTCTTGTTTAGAAATATTTTTAAGATCAGACTTTGGGACAGGATCAAATTGGATAAAGGTCTCAGGCGTGTCCAGGGCAATCACCACTTCCTGCAAGCGTCTGCGGTTTCCAAACCAAATTTTTTCAACCCTCCCTGTGCCCGGAGATACATATTGAATGGAGGTATCCCGTTTGTCACAAAATAAGGGGGTGCCCGTCAATACCGGGTCGTTTTCCTTTACCAGCAGTTTGGGGCGGATATAGGGAATATCCATGGCAGACAACCCGACGATCCTGGGCGTGGGTGCTTTTATAAAACTTGTATCCGGCATCCCGGCAAGTCTGGGTGTAAATCCTTTGGAAATCTTGATTTTTTCCATCCATTAAATTCCATATAATAAATGAGCATTTAAAGCGTAAATTGAATCAGATGCTTGTCTCGTTGATTCTTGTTTCTTTAAAGATGAATCATTTTAGCAAATCTTTATTTAATATCAACCTAAAGATTTGTGTTATCAATTTTCCTGTTCCCTATTTCCCCAATAGCACCCATAAAAACTAAATAATTTTAAGGAGAAGATTATTGTGATATACTATGGCGTTGTCAAGCGCATCAGAATCATAGGGCCATGTGCCCAAAAACAAAGGCTGCAAAGATGGGTATAGATTTTATGACAATATTTATGCCTGAAAAGGAATGGATTATCCCATTGAGTGATGAAAAATAAAAGTGTAGTAATTGTTTTTTTAAGGGCACCGGAAAAAGGCCGGGTAAAAACCCGTCTTGCCATCGGAATCGGGGAGGAGAATGCCCTGACTTTTTACAAAGCGTTTGCACAAAGGACCCTGTGGGCCGTTGAAAGATCAGGTATAGATCACAGGATCTGTTTTTTCCCGGCGGACAAACAGGCCCTGGTGGAAGACTGGCTGGGGAGGGATCATACCTATATCCCCCAGTTCGGGGATGATTTGGGACTGCGCATGGGCAATGCTCTATCCCAGGTCTTTGACCAGGGAGTCAAAAAAGCCATTCTGGTGGGCACGGATGTTCCCGGAATAAAAGCCCGCCATCTTTTGGAAGCCCAAAATCTGCTTGACGAAAAGGATGTGGTCATCGGTCCCAGCCTGGACGGGGGATATTGGCTTATCGGGTTTCACAGGGATGGATTTTGCCCCGATCTTTTCCTTCAGGTTGACTGGGGAACCGATTCGGTTTTTTTAACCACCATTGAAAAATGTAATGCCACCGGCCTGTCCACGGGTATTCTAACGGCCCTGCAAGATATCGATACCCTGGAAGATCTTGAGCAATTTCAAAAAAAACAATCTAATAATATTTTACCAACACCCTGGGGGGGACCCCAAGAATATACAAACAAATGAGTACCCAGTTCCTAAAAGTGGTATATAAAAGTCCCTGGTCTTTCCACCGCCGGTCAGAGGTAGAAATGGTGTGGGATAGGAAAATAGGGGTCACTGAACTCTTTTTTATTTTTGACATGATCCCCACATCTTCCATGATGGGGACATCTGGAAATCCGTTGATTTTTTCAAACAATTTCCGGGACATGAAAATTCCCTGGTCTCCATAGGGAATTTTTGTGAGCCGGGAACGGACCGAGGCAATTTTTTCAATCATCCGGAAAATTTTTTTCCCAGAATTGATGTGAAGGTCAAAGGCACCGCAAAAAAGAGGCTCAACATGGTTCTGCCATGCTTTTATCATCAGGTCCATCCCCTTTTGATCCATCCGTGTATCGGCATGGAGGAAAAAAAACCATTCTCCAACAGCCGCTGTTACCCCTGCATTCAACTGGGACCCCCTGCCCTTGGAAGCAGATATCAATTTAATCGGGTACTTTTGAAGGAGGAGTTTTTCCAATCGAAGGTGGGTAAGGGTTGTGGGGGGCGATTCACCGTCGGCTACGATAATTTCAAAGAGAATGGGAATATCCATATCCAAAATGCTGTAAAGAGTTGCCGATATAAAGGCCGATTCCCTGTACACCGGAATGATGATGGATAATTTCGGGTTCATGGAAAATTTCTATCATAAAATAGAAAAAATAAATAGAGCCGTCCCTAAGGATGGCCCCTTGTCTGAATGGACAAAGGATGAGGAACCCAATCAGCCCCTCTTTTTTAACCCTTGATTTTATAGGGGAGGTCTAATAGAAAAGGATTTTGTAATGTATACTTAAACGGAGATAAGGATTAGTAATCATAATGAATCAGACCGGTTTAGAAAAAATAGCCAACCAAGAATTTTTGGACACCCTTTTGCCCCCGGAAAAAAGCGATCATTTTTTTGAGGCGTTATACGGGGATGCCTCGGAGGGTGCCTATGATATCCGGTTGGAGTGTCTCTCCGTTTCCTCGGACAGGATTGTGCTGGCCTTTAATCTCATCCAACGGCCCGGAAAATGCCTGGTCTGCAATCTGACCTATGGGCTTCCCACCGTTTTCCAGCGCCACCCCCTGATTGATATCAAAGGGATGGTCAGCAAAATTGAAGAATCCGGTCTTAACATATCAAGCTGGCGTTTGGGAGAGACAGAGGAAAACAGCTCCTCTCTCCATGTGATTCCCTTGTATCTAAATTTGTCATAGCCTGGACATTCCAGAAAAAGAAAAGGCCGGATTGAATCTTAAATCCGGCCTTTTCCTGTTTTTTTCAATGGGGCGCTCTAAGTTTTAGGAAGCTTTGGAAAGGATTTGTTCAATACTTTATTCCACTCATCCACCTTGGGTTTTACCTTTTTTAAAAGGGCGCCAACATTTCCCTGGATGGTAACCGTTTCAATGATATCTCCCTGGGCAATGCTGTCCACAATTTTCTGGTCCTCATCTGTTTCAACCGCACCAAAAACAGTGTGCATCCCGTCAAGGTGGGGAGTGGGACCATGGGTGATGAAAAACTGGCTGCCGTTTGTTCCCGGTCCTGCATTGGCCATGGACAGGATACCAGCGCGTTCATGTTTCAGGTCTTTTTTGAATTCATCTGCAAATTCATACCCGGGGCCCCCCATACCGGTTCCATAAGGACACCCGCCCTGAATCATAAAATCCGGAATGACGCGGTGGAATTTAAGGCCATTATAATATTCTCTTTTGGCAAGATTTACAAAATTGCCACAGGTAAAAGGGGTAAGATCTGCAAATAATTTGATGCGAATCGTTCCCTTGCTCGTTTCCATTAAAGCGGTTAAGTCTGCCATATGTATCTCCTTTGGGTTAAAAAATTATGATCAAACATTAAGGTTTTCTTTTTAATTGTCAAACGAAAAGATAGGATGGATTGTCCGGGTTGATTATACCAGATATCTGTTGTGATCAGGAAGCAGGGGCTTTCCTTCTCATGTCTGGATACGGATTTGATCTCTTTCACTGAGCTTGAATTTTTCCAGATTCACCTGTTCCAAAGGTCTGTATTCATGCCTGATTTTCACAGCAGCATCAAAATTTTCCAGAAAAATATCGATGATACCTGGGTCAAAGTGAGCCCCTTTTTCCTTTGTGGTGAGTTTCCCAGGCTTCAATAATATTTTGTCTGGAATTCCTATTTTTCCCACATCGTGCATGGGAGCAGAAAAACCGATGGTTTCGATAAATTAATCGGATTGATTAAGTTTTCTTCTTTGTGGCCAAAAAAACAGCATGGGAATAACCGCCTTTGCCAGGCCGTTTAAACTCTGTGGAAAATCCAGCCTTGGCAAGGCGCCTCATGAATCCTTCATCATGGTCTTCCCCCCAGACAGCAAAGGTTCCTCCGGGATTAAGGGCTCTGTGGGCGCGTGTTATAGCTCGGCTCCCGTATAGAGGATCATCTTTCTTATCCGTGCGGGAATGGGGGCCACGGTAGAGGTCCAGAATGATGGCATCAAGCCTCTCATCGCTGCCTTTTCTGGACGCATTGGTTATGCCATGGACAACGTCTCCGATTTCAACGCGAACCCGTGGGTCTAAAACCGCTCCACTGGTTAAATCTGAAAGCGGTCCCCGGCACCATTCACAGATTTTCGGGTTGAATTCCCAGACCACAATTTCTGCTGTTTTGGCCAGGGAATTCAATACGGCTCTGAGGGTGATGCCCATTCCCAGCCCGCCCAACAGAACCCGTGGGGCCGGGTGGTTTCCCAATGGCCCGGCCCCAAAGTTTCCCAATGCGATCTCCGAACGCTGAGCCATGGAGTTCATGAGGATTTGGGTACCAAGGGTAATGATAAAGTCCCGGTTACCCCGCTGGCGAAGTTCCAGTTTTCCTTCATCTTCTGCAATGAATTGATCAACAACTTTCCAGGGCAGGGCCATGGAAACTCCTTATTCGTTATGGGATTAAACCTACCTTTTATTAAATTTGGCCAGTAGATATCAATTTTATATGATTTTTCGTTGTGAAACAATGGGCTTTCGTGTATTTTTTATCCATGAAAAAAGATGACCTTCTGGACATTACCCCTGAATCTGAAATTTTTTCCCGGATCAACACCTTGAAAATCCATATGGAAGCGGCAAGTGTAGAGGCAATCCTTTTGACCCATAAGCCGGACATATATTATTTTTCCGGTACTGCCCAGGACTGCTATCTTTATGTTTGCCTGGACCAGGACCCCCTGCTCTTTGTCAAGCGCTACCTGCCAAGGGCAGAACTGGAAACCCCTATCAAGGACATCCTTCCTGTCCTGTCTGTCACAAAAATTCCCCTCAAAATAATGGATGCCCATCAAAGGCTTCCGTCAACCATGGGACTGGCCTTTGATGTGGTGCCGGTCAGGGATTATCAATTCTACCAGGGGCTTTTCAACAAGACAAAGATTCTGGATGGAACCCCTTTGATTGAGGCCTGCCGTCAGATCAAATCAGCCTATGAAATCCAACAAATGGAATCGGCTGCAAGGGTTTCCAAAAAAACCTTTGATTTCATGGCAAAAAATTTGACCCCCGGGGTTTCCGAAATGGAATTTTGTGGGATGATTGAAGCCTTTGCCCGGTGCCAGGGTCATTCGGGCAAACTCCAGATGCGCCATTATCGATCAGAAGGCTTTTCTTTTCATCTTATGAGCGGGAAAACCGGGGGCCTGGCGGGCGCCCTGGATTCACCGGTATGTGGTACCGGCACCTGCACGGCTTATCCCTTTGGAGCAGGGCCCAAGCTGATCCTGGAAAATGAGCCCATTCTCATTGATTTGGGCACCATGGTCAAGGGATACCACATGGATGAATCCAGAATGTTTGTTATGGGGAAGATGCCCTCTGCTGCCATGGAGGCAAGCCTTGCTTCCATGGAAATACTCCATCTCCTCAAAGACACCATGAAACCCGGTGCCGTGATGGGAGAGCTTTTTGATTCTGCTGTAAAAATGGCTGCAAAAATGGGGTATGCCCGAGAATATCTGGGACTGCCCCATTTGAAATCCCGTTTTGTGGGCCATGGAATAGGTCTGGAATTGGTTGAAAATCCTATCCTGGCAAAGGGCAGGTCCACACGAATTCGTCCGGGCATGATCTTTGCTGTTGAGCCCAAGTTTATCTTCAAAAACCTTTTTGCAGCGGGTATTGAAAGTGTGATTCAGATCACCGACAGGGGCAGCCGGTTTTTGAGTCAAACAGAAAATAAGATTTTTTGTTGTTAATGTGAGGTTTCCAGCACCTGACAGGTTTCCGTTGCAATCTGGAGTTCTTCATTGGTGGGCACCACCCATACCTGGATCCGGCTGTTGGGCCCGTGAATCATTCGAGGGTCCGAGGACCTGACCTCATTTTTATCCGGGTCGATTTCAATGCCGAAAACCGACAGATCTGCCAGAGCTTTTGCCCGGACAATGCTGTCATTTTCCCCGACACCGGCAGTAAAGACCAATCCATCCACATGGCCGAGCACGGCTGAATAGGCCCCAATATATTTTTTGATCTGGTAGGCAAACATTTCAACGGCCAGGTTGGCCAGCTTATCACCCTGGGAAGCCCTCGCATGGATGTCCCGTAAATCATTGAGGCCGCAGATGCCCATGAGCCCGCTTTTTTTGTTCAGGACTTCGTCTATTTCCATCTGGGTCATACCGGTGTTGTCCATCAGATATCCGAAAATAGCCGGGTCCAGGTCACCGGACCTGGTTCCCATCATCACCCCGGCAAGGGGGGTCATGCCCATGGAGGTATCCTGGCATTCCCCTTGCTTAATGGCACAAATGGAACAGCCATTGCCCAGATGCAACGTAATCAGGTTCACTTCCGTCGTTTTTTTACCCATAAGTTGTGCTGTTTTGTTGGCGATATATTTGTGGGAGGTTCCGTGGAAGCCATATCTCCGGATTTTATAATCTGTATAGTATTCATAGGGAAGTGCGTAAAGAAAGGCTTTGGGGGGAATGGTCTGGTGAAAATTGGTGTCAAATACGGCCACCTGGGGTTTGCCGGGAAACAGATCTTCCGCCAGCTGAATCCCCACAAGGTTGGGAGGATTGTGCAGGGGGGCCAGGGGATTGTTTGCCTGAATGGCCTTTTTAACCTCCCCATTGATCCGGGTGGCTGCCTTAAAGGCCTCTCCCCCCTGGACCACGCGATGACCGACGGCATCAATTTTTTGGGTGATGAGGTCCGCCACAAGCAACATGGCTTCCTGGTGGTTTGGGATGGGCTGTGTCTTCTTTGTTTTTTTTTCTTTGCCCTGGGAGAAGTCTTTATGGGTCAGGATTCCTTGTGTTTCACCAATCCTTTCCACAACGCCACCGGCCAGGACACTTTGGGTGTCCATGTCAAATAACTGATATTTTAATGAAGAACTGCCCGTGTTGATTACCAGTACATTCATGGAATTTCCTTTTTAAAACAATAAATAAATGGGTACGATAAAATGCTCAATTTTGTTCAGTCATGGCATAAAATTGTTTGATAAAAGCTTCATGGACAGAATAGGACCAGTGAAAATCCTTTAAGATCACAGCGGCTTGCTGGGGATTTTCCTGCTTTAAAAAATTAATACAGAGTGAATGCTCTTCACAATTTTTCAATTCCCAGTCACGGATATAACTCTGGCCCTGAAAATCGTACAACCTATGTTTAATGGGGAGCATGAATTTAGTGAGAAGTGAATTGCTAGAAAGCGTATTAAAAACATTATGAAAGGCCAGGTTTGTTTGAAACAACCGTGAAAAATCATTATTTTTAACATCTTTGATCATCCGTTCATTGAGTTCCTCCAACCGGGATATATGGAAGGGGGTTATTCGATCAAAACAATCCAGGATAATAGAGGCCTCAATGATGCCAATTGCCTCATAGGCATTTTTTACATCATTTAACTCAAGGGCATTGACCATTACTCCCCTTCTGGGAAGGATGGTGACAAAGCCTTCTATCTCAAGGTGGATCAATGCATCCCTTAGGGGGGTCTTGCTGATACCCAGTTGCTCTGCAATCTTATTCAGGTTAATGGTGGAACCAGACGTCATGCTGCCGGTCGTCATTTCATTTCTCAGGTATTCATATACCTGCTCTCGCAATGATAAGACAATTAGCTGTGTCTTCATTTTTTATGGGGCCCCTTGGTTTCCATGTTCTGTTAATAACCTTTCTAATATATGCGATCAGAGGGACACCGTCAATAAACGGAAACCCATTGTTTTATCTGATATATCAGATATCAGATCAGGGTCAAGTAAAATATTCCTTTCCATAAAAATACTTTTCAGGTATTGAAATAAACCAACAACCCTTTGTATAGTCGAACTCTTTGAATCCTTTTTAAAAACAGCCGATAAACTGGTCTATTATATATTTTTTCCTGCCATGCTGTTCTGGAAAATCGGTAATTCAAGCGGCAGTACGGGGTTCAGTCTTGGGCTCTGTCTGGCAGTCATTTTAGCGGTTATTTTGGTATTTCTATAGCGCTCAGCAAAACTGATACACCTATACTCAGATAAATTGATACACCATAATATTCAAATTTTATAAATCGTCATGATGCCTTCATGGCATTCTATGAAGTATTCGCAATAATGACCTTTGGGTGGGCCCAATAGGCTCATCTCCGAACAAAGGTCTTTTGAATTCACTTGCTTGTTCGAATGAATCTCCCCTCATGGATTATCCCTGTTGTGCATTTTAAAAAGCAGAAAAACCCCCAGAAAAGCAGTGATGCCCATGGCCCCGAAAGTCAGTCCCCAGGAAACGAGGCTGTTCCCGCCCCCTGTTATATCCAGGATAAATCCCACGGCTACAGGGGAAAACGATGCGGCTAAAAATCCTGCCAGGGACTGAAGAGCCATGGTGGTCCCCCTCCGGTCTGGATCGGCCGCAATGATGACGCCGGCGTGGATGGCTGCCGAATCCCCCTGAAAAAAAACAGTGTAAGCAATGCACAGGAAAACCAGGACCGGGAAAGGAACATTGGCTAAAAATCCAAGGCTCAAACCGATCAGGCCGGAAACCATCATTACCAAGGAGACGATCCTGCGTCGGCCAAATTTTACAGCCAGTTCACCGAACAGGATGCTGGCAATCATGCCAAAAATCCCGGCCACAGCCATAACTGTGGTGGGCGCCACGAACGGGGTGGGGTCGGCTTGAAGTGTGATGGCAAAG